>Ga0209541_10001144_pt1 | contig 53101 bp, 53 predicted proteins | sample RifCSPlowO2_01_FD_184027 | JGI IMG/M metagenome (GOLD analysis project Ga0209541, IMG submission 184027) | Groundwater microbial communities from Rifle, Colorado - Rifle CSP2_plank lowO2_0.1 (SPAdes) (version 2) | ecosystem: Environmental > Aquatic > Deep subsurface > Groundwater | place... | reverse complement strand
CTTTATAAGTTAATGACTATTAAACCCATAATGAAAAATGAGATTTCTGATAAAATTGTAATAGCTACGACAACATTATACAGGTCATCTTTGGAAAATGATTTGGTTAGAGCAGAGATTGCAAAAGAAACCATAACAAATGCGAAAGAGCTGGGATATAAGATAATTGTAGTTGATGGCGGCTCTTCAGCAGAATTATTAAGAGATTTTGAAAGACTTGGAGCAGAAGTATGTCAACAAGAATTGAGTGGAATGGGCAATTGCAGAAGGCAGGCCTTTAAATTAGCTTATGATAGTGGCAAAGAAATTATTGTCTGGACAGAGCCAGAAAAAGCACCTTTTATACATCAAATTGATAAGGCTGTTAAACCAATTATAGATGGTTCTGCTGATTTAGTTATTCCAAAAAGAAAATCTCTGGAGTCTTATCCTGTTGTACAACAGTATGCAGAACTCCTTTGCAATACTTTTTTAAGAGAACTTACAGGCAGGGATTTAGATTATTGCTTTGGTCCAAGAATATGGAAAAGAGAGTTCTCAAGTTATTTTACAGAATATAAAGGAGAATATGGGGACAAATGGGAGGTTACTCTAATCCCAATTATAGACGCTATTAGTGCTGGTGAGAGGGTGGCTAGTGTAGAAATTGATTATGTTCATCCAAGGCAACAAACGGAGAGTGAAGAAAAGGATTTAGGAATGTTTAGAAAAAGAATAGAACAAATAGAAAATTCAACTAACGCTTGTGAAACTCACTGGAGAAAGCTTCATCAACCAAAATAATATATTAGATTATAGATTTCTTTATAAACTATCTAAACAAGAATAAATTTATGAGAGTGGAATTCGGTGAACTTAGGATAGATGAAAAAGCCAGACAAAATCTTCTTAATGTTGTTGAAACAAATTGGGCTTCTGGAGGGCCGAAAGTAAAGAAATTTGAAGAAGAGTGGGGAAAGTTATTTGATTATAAATATAATATCGCAGTTAGTTCTGGAACAAGCGCTGATTTAAGCGCTTGTCTTTCATTGTATGACTTTGGAGCAAGAAGGGGGGATGAAGTAATTGCGCCCGCACTGGCATTTGCAGCAGTTGGGGAGTCTATTCTGCTTGCAGGATTTAAGCCTGTTTTTGTAGATGTAGAAAAAGAGACCCTAAATATAAACCCCGGGAAGATAGAAGAAAAAATAACTCCAAGAACAAGAGCTATAATGGCTGTTCATACCATGGGCAAACCTTGTGAGATGGATAGTATTGTAGATATAGCGAGAAGAAATAATCTTTATGTTATAGAAGACTCTTGTGAGGCACATGGAGCAAAATTTAAGGGAAAATACGTAGGAAATTGGGGAGATATGGCGACTTTCAGCTATTATATTGCACATCTTGTCTGTTGTGGTGAAGGGGGAATGATTTCTACAAATAATGATATGATTGCCCCAATTTTAAGGTCTGTCAGAACACATGGGAGAAAAGATGGAGATTTATATTTTAATCACGTGAGATTAGGGCATAATGCAAAAATGAATGACTTGGAGGCATCCATAGGATTATCTGAAATAGATAGGTTCTGGTGGACATTTAATAAAAGGAAAGAAAATTTAAATAGGCTAATTGAGAGAACAATGGACTTGAAAGAATACGCTTATTTTAATACAGAAAATAGTTATGAAAGTGTCTGTCCCCATGGATTCAGTGTTACCTTGAAAGACCCGAAGTATAATCTTGCCAAATTATCCAAATTTCTAGAAGAGAATTCTATAAAATGTAAGAGAAATTTTGGGAGTATGCCTACTCAACATAAGGCATTTGAATTTTTAGGGTATAAGTTGGGAGATTTTCCAGAAGCAGAATATATTGGAGATAATGGATTGCATTTTGGGGTACATCAATATTTAACAATAGAAGATTTAGATTACGCTTCTGATGTTTTACACAAATATTTTAAAAGATTTTAGTATCTAGTTTATGCTGTCCAAATTTTAGTCCCGCCAAATTCAAAATTAAAGTCCAAAAGCTGCCCGCCTGAATTTTCCAAGGCCTTTTTTATCTGATTTCTCTTTTTAGAAGGATGAAAAAGCAAAAGATAACCTCCGCCGCCTGCTCCTAGCAATTTTCCTCCATAAACCCCGTTATTCAACCCTATTTCGTATAAATTATCGATAACAGGATTAGATATATTTTTACTTAATTTCTTCTTATTTTCCCAAGATTCGTGCAGCAATTTTCCTATCATCTCTAAATTATTAGTAAGTATACAATCCTTTATTTTTATAGTCAGCGATTTAAGATTGTTAAGGTTTTTTATTATATCTTCTTCTTTTTGTGCAAAAGTTTCTTCCCAACTCTTATGAACTTCCCCAGAGTGCCTAGAAATTCCAACATAGTAAAGAGATACGTACTCTTTTAATTCGTGAACCAATTCTTCCTTTAGCCTTAAAGGATATATGATGCTCTTTTCTTCATTGAATTCTATAAAATTAAATCCGCCTATTACTGCAGCATACTGGTCCTGCCAGCCGCCTTTTATTTTTAGCTCCTCACGCTCTGCCGTATATGCAATCTCTGCAATCTTATAATCATCATAATTAAGGTTTTGTAGATAGCTTAACAGGCTAATAACTAAAACCGCTATAGAAGCTGATGAGCCAAGCCCCCTTCCTGGAGGAATATCATTATGCAAATAAATCTCAAAACCGAAATCAGGCTTCATAATATTTACAATTGCTTTGATTAAGTCTAATTTTCCGTCATATTCCAATCTCTTTTTTGAATCCAGAATAATCTCATCACAAATATCTGAATTAATTATTATTTTTGAATCAGCTCTTTTTATAATAGTAGCGTAACAATATTTATTAATAGTCGCATTGATAACAACGCCCCCATATTTTCTAAAAAAATAAGGCAAATCTGTTCCGCCACCAGCAAAACTTATCCTAAGGGGGGCTTTACCTCTAACAATTGGGAAATTTTCAGCTTTTATTTTTTCTTCCAGGAATTCTATTGTATTTACTCTCCCGTTATCATCTAATATTGGAAGAGGGTTAATTCCAGATATGAGAATATCTGATATTTTTTTAGGATCGTCGTTTATTTTTGCAGTTACATGGTCTTTTCTTATAGCCATCCCAACATTATCGTCGACATTTCCTCCTTTTAGTATAAACTCTTTAATAAGCTGGTCATTTAAAATGCCAAGAAACTTCTTATTCTCATCTACAACTAAAATAACGTCTATTCTGCTTTCTGAGATTCTTTGTATAGCCTCCCTTATTTTGTTTCTTTCGCTTAAGAAAAGGGTGTCAATAACATCTTTTTTAAATTGATTATATGTTTCAGGCCTGCCTATATCCATGAAATAACCATTATAGAAATATCCTTGCATTAAACCTGCTTTTGCTAAATTTGGGAATATCTCTTTTTCAAGAGAGATATTTTTGTTATGTTCTATATATTTGAAAATGCTTGGTTCTAAGATATATACTCCGCTATTGGCAAATCCCCCCGTAGACTCTTTTTTCTCCGAAAAGTCTGTTATTTTGCTTCCATCTAGAATAATATTGCCATAATTTTCAGAATCATTGGTTTTCATTATGCTTATTGTAGAAATGCTATTTTTGGAGCGGTGAAATTCTAAAAATTTCTGAATATCTATCTGAGAATAAGAATCTCCGTTTAGAACCAAGAAAGTATCATCTATGTATCTTTGTGCATTCTTAATTGCCCCGCCTGTACCAAGAGGGGTTTCTTCTTCAGAATATATTATATCTACACCCAATCTCGACCCATTGCCAAAATAAGATTTTATCTTATTTGACATATGATGAACTGCTAAGATTATCTCATTTATCCCCTGTTTCTTAAGAAACATTATCTGGTATTCTAAGAAAGGCTTGCCAGCAATCATTATCATGTGTTTGGGGATATCTCCAAGTATGCTTTTTAATCTTGTTCCAAAACCCCCTGCAAGAATAATCGCTTTCATCTTAAGAATCTGACTGCCTCCAAAAAATCTCTGACCTCAAAATCATATTTGACTTTGTACAACTCGTCTCTTCCACCATATCCCGTTCTAACGAGAATTGTTTTGCATCCTGCATTTTTTCCCATCAGAATATCTTGCGTTTTGTCTCCAATTACATAAGAATCTTCTAATGAAACTCCGTGCTCTTTCTTAGCTTGAAGAAGAAATTTTATCTTGGGTTTTCTACAGGAACAATTTTCTTCTCTTCTATGCGGGCAACAGTAAAAATGAATTTCAGGATGCTCCTCGATTATTGGCTGATTTATTCTCATAAACTGCTTAAAATTCAGAATGCCTTTACTGATGGATGACTGGTTCGTAACAACGAATGTTTTAAAATTTAATTCTTTCAATTCTCTCAATGCAGTTTTAGAGCCATAAATCCACTCAAAATCCTCTGGTCTAAGTATGGGCTTCCCACCGTAAAATAGATTTTTCTCCTTACAAATTACCCCATCTCTATCTAAAAAAACAGCTCTTTTTATCATATATTTGCCATGCGTTTTCTTATATTTGCAGGTGTCTCCTTTTTTAGTATCTCTTCATAAAGACCAATAAGCTCTTTTATACCATAATCCAATGAAAAGTTTGTTCTAAATCCTGTATCCGTTATTCTTTTGTTGGAAACAATATAGTTTCTTTGATCAGGGTCTTTTCCATCTCCCTCGCTAATATCTAATTCTGGAATATAACTTTTTATTTTCAAGGCTAGCTCCATTTTTGACAAATTTGCGTCTTCTAATCCAACATTATACGGCTTGCCATGCATAGAATCAAAATTATCAATAGCATGCATGAATACTCTTGCTGCATCTTTAATATGTAAATAGTTTCTTTTAAAATGCGGTTCGAATAACACAAGTTTTTTCTCAGTCATTGCTCTAAACACAAAGTCATTCACGAGCAAGTCGAGCCTCATTCTTGGAGAAAATCCAAAAATAGTGGCAAATCTAAAAGTTATGGCTGGCTTTGCCGATTCAAGCAATGCTCTTTCAGCTTCGCATTTTGATATCCCATAAACAGAAATAGGGTCCAAAGGAGTTTCTTCTGTACAGAAAACTTCTCCTGTTTTTGTGCCATAGCCGCTATTGGTTGTTGGGTAAACAAGCTTTTGATTAATTCCTCTTAATTCATTGAGCATAATCACTGCATCCCGATTAATTGATAGAGCATCTTCAGGATTTCTATTACAAATGGGCATTCCAACAAGAGCAGCTAAAGGAATTATAACCTCTTTATCTCTAATGGCTCTTCTAATTAATTCCTTGTCTCTAACATCTCCCTTGATAATCTCAAATAGAGGATTATCTTTAAGGCCTGTAGCAAAATCTTGATTGTACATCAAATTGTCAACTATTGTAACAGGATTTCCTCTTTCAATAATGTGCCTTGATAAAACACTTCCCAGATATCCTGCGCCACCTGTTATGAGAATTCTCTCTTTTTGCATTATATTATTTTAAAAAAGAGATTTATAAACACTACTATAAATTATTATAACTATTAGAATTATGTTGCTAAGATATTCTTCTTATACCATTCCATTGTATATCTAATACCATCGTCTAAAGCTGTCTGTTGCTGCCACCCAAATTTCTCTCTTGCTTTTGTTGAGTCAAGAACCATTCTTTCATTATCCTTTTTTGTTTTTTTATCCCTCACGAGTCTATATAAATCATATTTTATACTAAGGTTTTTTCCAGAAATGTCAATAATTTTCTGAACAAGGTTTTTTATAGATATGGCGCTTTCGCATCCTACATTAACAATCTCAAAAGGTGTTGTTTGCCTATCAATTGCTCTTTCTATAAATCCAGCAATATCAGATGAATATAATAAATCTCTCTCTCCTTCGCCATCTCCCCAGACAACTACCTCTCCCCCATCTTTCGCAGTCATTACTTTTGTCATTGTCGCACCAAATACATGTGACCTTTCTAAGTCAAACTTATCGTAAGGTCCATAAACATTTGAATGCCTAAAAACAGTATATCTTGTATTGCCTAGTCCAGAAAATAGTTCGCATAGTTTTTCTAGAAAAACTTTTGTCCCTCCACACCAAAGATAATTTGGCAATAATCCATCGCTTAAGTTAAAATCTTCTTCTTTTAATGGCTTGTCTGAAGGCAAATATACTGTAGTGCAACTAGGAAATATAACATGCGGCACCCCAAACTCGTGGGCTGCTTCAAAAATTAATGGATTCATTCTAACATTATCAACAACATGGTAATATGGTTTAGTTTTCATTTCTAACGCTCCAGAACAGGCTGCTGCAGCTTGCACTATCACATCTTTTCCTTTGACAATTCTTCTTACAGCATCCTTATCAGTAAGATCTATATTCTCAAGGTTAATGCGTGAATTGTCATACCGCTGAGAATTATGATATGTCCCATAAACCTCAAAGTCTTCTCTCTTTGACAAGAATTCAGCAGTATTTCTTCCTATGAATCCTGTTGCACCACATACTAAAACTTTTTTGCTCATCTTGATGTCCTATGCTCTGTAGGCCTGCCATCCAATACCAGATTTGTGCTGTCTATATTTTTAAAACTTTCGTATATTCTTTCTGCTACCTCTCTTGGCTCCCAACCATAACCCTGAAATTCTGGAATAGTCTTTATCCTGCTTGGATAAACCCCAATTACCCTAACATTATCAGCAGTTTCCAGTCTCAGCGCATCCGTATATGCCCTTAAACCCCACTTGCTTGCACAATAACAAGCCCTCAATCTTTTAATCTCAAGACCTGAAAGTGAATTTATATTTATAATAGTCCCTTTATTTTCTTTTAATAATGGAAGCATTCTTGCAACAAGCTTGATTGGAGCTGAAAGATGAGTCTCTATCATTTCATCTATCTGTTCATCACTTAAATAATTTGCCACTTCTTTAAGTGCAGATAGTGAAGAGCCGGCATTATTCACCAGAACCCCCATATCATTTCTTTTTGAAGCATCATACAAAGCATCTAAAGTTCTCCTATCTCTGATATCTCCTAACACAGAACAGCACTCAACACCCAATTTTCTTATCTCCCCAGCAGTTTTTTCCAGTTCTATTCCATTTCTTCCGTTTAGAATTATACCATATTTTTCTCTAGCAAAAACAAGAGCGAGTTCTCTTCCAAGACCTCTGCTAGAGCCAGTTATTAAGACAGATTTATTTTTCATTAAATGCGGAATATCTATCACTAACAGCTTCTTTATTTATTTTATACCAATCCATTGTCTTTCTTACTCCTTCTTCAAGAGTCATTTGCGGCTCCCATCCCAATAAATCTTTAGCTCTTGAAATGTCCAGTATCCTTTTTCTATCACCACGTGGTTTGTTTGTATCCCAAACAACTTCTGGCTTTTTTTCAAGATTACCAATTATTATATTTACCAAATTTTTTATAGAATAACCTGTGCCGCTACCCAGATTTATAGGCTTATTAGGTCCTGGACATTTTTCAAGAGCCATCGTCATGCCTCTTGCAACATCTTCTGAATATACAAAATCTCTTGTCCCAGATCCATCCCCCCAGACAACAAAGGGATTCTCTCCATCAACAGCTCTTTTTATTAAAGAAGGAACAACCATTGCATTTGCTGCCCCAAAACTATCGTAAGGTCCGTAAACATTTGCAGGCCTAACAATTGTTATTTTGTCCCATTTATATTGAAGACTATAAGCTTCTGCCTGCAACTCACCCATTCTTTTTGCCCATCCTGCAAACTTGTCCTTTTCTGAAGGAAAGGTTTTCCAGACATCATCTTCGTAAAAAACCTCTGCTGGAGAATACACTCCAACAGTACTTGTAAAAAGATATCTTTCAGCTCCGCACCTTCTTGCTGCTTCCATCATATTAGTGTTAATACTAAGATTACCAAAGAAAAAAGTTGCTGGTTTTTCAGATACTATTTTTGCAGAACCCTTTATTCCAGCAAGATGAAAAACTAAATCCATATCTTTACATGCGCTAACACAATTTTCTAAATGAGTTAAATCTGCTTTCTGAAAGTCTATCTCTCCTAAATTTTTTATAGGTTCGTCCAATGATGTTACTCTTACCTTGGCCCCTCTTTCAGTCAACATCTTAATTAATGGTCTTCCTATCATACCAGAGCCGCCAGTAATCAGAACCTTCTTATTATTATAAAAACTCATTTTATCTCCCTCTCAACTTCTTTTCTAGAGTGATTTAATAAATATTCCACACTCTCCTCAAAACTATATTTTGGTTTCCATCCTGTTTCGTTTCTAAATTTTGATACATCCGGTATTTGCAAAGTCACATCGCTTGGCCTCATTAATGATTGATCCTGCCTGCATGGAATCTCGCATTTTGCATTCTTCCTTAAAAGATGTAAGAATTCTCCAACTGTTATTATCTTATCTCCTCCAATATTATAAACTTCTCCAGACCTTCCTTTTTCTATTGCAACCCAATAGGACTCCATTGCATCTCTAACATCTATAATTGTTCTTGTAGAGTCTAGATTTCCATGTATGAGCTCTTTCTGCAATCCTTGTTCTATTCTTGCCACTTGAAGAGCAAAGCTTGTTGAAAATAAGTCTGACCTCCTTGGATTTAGATAAGAAAACATTCTTGTTCTTACAATATCCATTTGATAACTTCTATGATAAACTCCACCAAGCAAATCTTGAGCAACCTTTGAGACAGCATAAGGATTTGATGGATTTATTGGACAATCCTCTTTAATAGGCACATTTTTAGAATCAACCTGCCCATAGACTTCTGATGTGCTGCAAATTTGAACTCTTGAATTCATTCCCTCGATTCTCAATGCTTCAAGAAGATTTGCGGTTCCCATAATATTATTCTGAATGACTGCCAGAGGATTTGTAAAAGAAGCCCGAACATTTGCGTGAGAAGCAATGTGAAATATGGCCTCTGGCTTAGTTTCTCTTAAAGAAGAAATAACCGAGCTCATATCAGTTAAATCGCATTCGTGCATTTGCACTTTATCTGCAATTCTCTCAAGATTCTTCTTAGAAGAAGTACTGTGCCATCTTGAGATTCCATGAATCTCTGATTCAGGATGATTATCTGCTACATACTCCGCAAGATAGCTCCCTCCAGAGCCGCTAATTCCAGTGATTAAAACCCTTCTAAAACTCATAATTTCTTATAATTGACACGATTTTTAAACATTCATATTGGAGAATATATGCTTTATCTTAGCAAGAATAAATTAAGGTTTATAAATTACACTTTACACTCCAATATACTGCAAGATGAGAAAAAGAGAATTCTTCAAGGCTAAAAAAATCATTCTTGCGATGAGTCTGGACAAAAATAGAAGTTTATATCAAAACTGGTATAAACCATTGAAGAATCTTTGCAAAAAACTTATTTTGTTTGATACAAGAAAAAATTTGTTGATACAAGGACAAGAATCTATGAATAAACATCTCTTAGAGTTGGTAGAAAAAGAAAAGCCTGATTATATCTTCTTTTATTGGACTTATGACGAGGTTTATTTAGACACCTTGATAAAAATTAAAGAATCTTCAGAGACAACGAAGACGGTTAACTTCTTTTCAGATGATGATACTCAGTTTGAGAGTTTTTCAAGATATCATGCGTTATTTTTTGATTATAATTTAATGAGCCAGCCGAATTTAGTAAAGAATTACAAAAGAGAAGGAATTAAAAATGTTTTTCTGATTTATCCATTAGTGAATATAGAAGATTTTAAGCCATTAAATTTAAAAAAAATATACGATGTAACTTTTATAGGCGCTCCAAAAGCCCAGAGATATGCTTTTATCAAATTTTTAATGAATAAGGGGATTAACATAAGATTGTATGGATGGGGGTGGGATAAATATCCTGAATTTAAAGATATTTATCATGGTCCGCTTGACAATAGCCAACTTATTAAAGTAATAAATCAGAGCAAGATTGTACTGTCTTTTTCAGAAAATGCATATGGGCAAACACATTATAAGGGAAGAGTTTACAAGATTGTGGCTTGCAAGTCTTTTGTTCTTGAACAATATTTTTCAGGGCACAGAAATTTCTTTAACAAAGGAGAATTGGTTATGTTCAAAAGCAAGAGAGATTTGCTAAACAAAATTAACTATTATCTAGAGAATGATAAGGAAAGAGAGAAAATTACGGAAAGAGCCTACAAAAAGATTGTTAAAAAATATAATATTAATATTCAGCTTAGGAGATTTATAAATAAAACTTTAAATAAGTCCGTATACCATAAAGAACTTCCTAAATTAAATAAAAAGATAATTACTCTAAATGAGAGAGATTTTGAGTTAAGTATAAAGAGAATTAAAGAAAAAGTTGAAGATGCAGATTATATATCCTTTTCTAAAGACGAGTGTAATGCTCATTTTCTTAGAGATTATTTACAAGCATATTCCTTGCAGAGAACTAAAAAGAAGATTAGTTGCTGTAGTTATTATGTTTATTCCAAATTAGTTGGAAATTATATGTACTTTTTTATAGATGATGCGTATAGAAAACTTAGCAGCAAAAATTTTGCTTCCTGTCTTAATATAAACCAATTGATGGTAGATAAACATTATTTTATCAAGAATTATACTGCTTTCAAAAAAGTTTTTGAAGGAGATGAAATCTCTTTTATAAATGAGAAAAATAGTGTTTTTGTAGATATTCCTTTGATTCAGATTAAAGATGTAAAAATAAAAGATTATAAGGTTATGAAGGAAGTATTCAGATTTAAATTTTTATATGAAATATACTCCATGCTAAAACAAAAAAGTATCCTCAAAAACAAATATTCTTATCTCCTTATTATGGATGTATTGAGGGGAAACATATCTTTACTAAAATTTCTTATTAATGCTATGATGGAACAGGAGAAGATGAAGTTAGTGACAGGTTCAAGAGAAAGTTAGACTCCCTTAAGTAACATCGAGAACTCTTCTAAAACCCATTTTCCAATGAAATTTTTGGATTTTTAAACATTCTTACATTGCGAGATATATTTTCATATATAAAATAAATGATTAAGATTTATAAATCTCTCAAAACAACTAAAAACATGAAATCTCAAGAATTAAAGGCCATTAAAATTGTTCCAGAATCTCTTAAAAAAAGAGTTCTATTGATTAATCCAAAAAGGAAGAATGTAGAGTTTTCAATTCCACACAATGGATTGGCAATACTATCGACTATTCTAAGAGAGAGGGGTCATGAGGTGTTAGTAGTAGATTATGTTTTACTTCATGGGGATATCCCAGTCTCTTTTTTCCTGAGAAATTTTAAGCCGGATATAGTCGGAATAAGTTCATATAGTATAAATTTCTCTGAAGTTAGCAAAACAATTTCTGAAGTTAATCGATTTAACAAGAACTTAATAATCTTGGTAGGCGGACCATGTGCAACTTTATATCCAAAGCAGTTGTTAGAAAATGAAAAAGTAGATTATGTTGCTGTTGGCGAAGCAGAGCTCGTTATAATAGACTTAGTTGAGAAAGCAAAAAAACTTAAAAAGGCTGAACGGATTCAATCGCGTGAATTTGTAAATTTAGATGATGTTCCATTTCCAGATTTTAAATCATTTTACAAATCAGAGTATATAAGAAACTATCCAATTATGACTTCTCGAGGCTGCCCATTTAAATGCAGTTTCTGCACTGTTTTTTCAGTCTCAAATAGAAAGTGGCGGTGGCGAACGCCTCAGAATTGCATTGAAGAGTTGGAGAATGCAAAAAAAAGTCTGTCTAGTAATATCCGAGTTGTTGTGTGCGATGACTGTCCGACTACGAATATTGACAGGTTTATTCAATTTTTAGAATTATACAGAAAAAAGATAAAGCTAGATTTAAGAATTGTTAATACAAGGGCAGATTGTATTAACGACCACTTATTGGCCCTCTTGAAAGAATGCGGTTGTCCTGAAGTTTGGTTAGGTGTAGAACATGCACATCCCGAGGTATATAAACTGGTAAATAAAGGAGAGTCTCTAGAAAAGATAAAAGAAGCTGCCAGATTAGTAAAAAAATATGGATTAAAATTGGGCCTTTCTTTTATTATTGGTTTGCCAGAAGATAATTACGAAAGAGTAAAAGCGTGTATAAAATTTGCAAATGAAACCAGAGCGGATTACTGTGGATGGAACCTAGTACTTCCATACGAAGATACTGAAGTTGGGAGGTGGTTTAAACAAAATGGGGTTGTCGGTAACACTCTTAATTATGATAGTAGAATTACAGAAAGTTTTACCTATGATGAGCCCTGTGCTGAGAGTCCTGATTTTCCTAAAGAAGAGAGATTAAAAGCGTATTATAGGTGCATATTCAGAACACCGACTTATCCATGTAATCTAAGAAATATTGGGCGGGCATTTCAAGGTGCAATTAAATACAACATTTTATACGACTTTTTCTATTGGCTTCCCCGCGGATTTATTATGAATATGCAAAACAAAAAAGAAAAATATGAAAAAATCTTAAGATTCTTAAGACGCGAAGGAGTTATAAGTACAATCAGGCGGGTATTATATAATTTGCAGGCAAAGTGAGGTTGCGTGTATTGTTTGCTAACTGGATGAGTGCCGGAAAAGTATTTATATAAACTCTTCTGCTCTAAATCATGGAAAGAATATATTCTTCTATCAAAAAAGATGTTCTGCTTGATGTAATATGCAGAAAAGAAGATATTGATAAAAGAAGAGAAGATTTCGGCTCTCAGGAAGATGCACTTCAGGTTTCTTTTATTGAATTCAAGGAAGGAGATTCTGTTCCAGCCCACAAACATCTTAAAAATATAAGAGAGACTGATACAACTCAAGAAGCAGTCATAGTGGTTGAGGGCAAGCTGGAAGCGACTTTTTATGATTTAAATGACTTGGAAATTAAGAAAGTTGAGTTGAAAATGGGAGATTGTTGTGTTTGCTATGCTGGCGGGCATTTATTCAAATCTCTTGTTAGTGGAACAAAATTATACGAGATTAAGAATGGTCCATATTTGGGGGGAGAGAAGGACAAAACTTATATAGCTTGAAGAAAAGCAATTTCTATGTTTAGAACAAAGTGCTTGATCTGCGGTTCAATAAACCTTAATGAGATAATAAATTTGGGAATGCACCCGTTTGCAGACACATTCGTACCTAAAGACCGCATTTCTGAGGCAGATAAAGCATATCCTTTGATATGCGACCTTTGTCAAGAATGCGGCCAAATACAGCTTAGATGCGAAACAAATCCAATGGACAGATATTGTCAGGTAGATTATTCTTATACTTCCTCCAATTCTAACTTTTCAAGAACACATTGGATAAACTTCGCCAGAGAAGTATCTGATAAGATAGGCTTAAAGAAAGATTCATTCATTGTTGAAGTAGGTTCAAATGACGGGTTCTTAACAGAACAGTTTGCAAGCAATGGAAACAGGGTTCTAGGCGTTGATCCTTCTGACTATATGGCGAGACTTGCAAAAAATAGGAATGTTGATACTGTAGTTGGTCTCTTTGATTCCAAAATTGCTGATGAAATATTGAAAAAACATGGAAAAGCAGACATTATTATCGCAAATAACGTTTTCAATCACTCAAACAGCCCCCTTGATTTTGCAAAAGCTGTAAAAAAACTGCTTTCTGATGATGGAACTTTTGTTTACGAGCTCCCATATTGGTATATCGGATTCAAAACAGGCAAATTTGATCAGATATATCATGAGCATGTCAGTTATTTCACAGCAAGATCATCAAAAAAGATATTGGAGATAGCTGGGATGGGAATAAGAGATTTGGATGTTGTTGATTATCATGGCGGCTCATTGAGAGTTTATGCAAAACATGAAGATAGAGTAGAGAGTGCGGAATGCAGCCAGCTTGAGGAAACCATCAACAAAGAATTCTCAGAAGGGCTATTTGATTTAAATGGCTACAAAAGATTTATGGAAGATATAATAAAACAAAGAAATAACTTTCTCCAAAAAGTCTATGAAATTAGGAGAAGGAATATTCCGATAGTTGCGGTTGGAGCTGCTGCAAAGGGAAATACTTTCCTTAACTTTTACAATCTGACAAATACTATTTTAGATTATGTTACAGACTCTTCTCCCCATAAACAAGGAAAATATACTCCGTTGAGTAGAATCCCAATAGTTGGAGATGAGATCTTTGCAAAATATAACGGGGAGGTCTGTGCCTTGATACTTTCTTGGAACATAGCTAATCAGATAAAAGATGGTTTGGCAAAAATAAATCCAAATATAAAATTTATTGTTCCAGAATAATTTATAAACCTGCGGTTTAACAAATCTATATGCAAAAAAGAAATATCTGGAGCAATGCAGATTGGAAGCAAGTAGGGCCAAATGCTTGGAGAAATGAAGGTCTGCAATTGGAGCTACATACAGATGACAGGGGAGATATTGTTGATATATTCTATAATACCAATATAAATCATGTAAATATGATTCGCTCAAATAAGGGAGCACTAAGAGGAAATCATTATCATGTAAAATCAACACAGCACATGCTCATGATAAATGGTTCAATGGAATATTGGTATAAACCATTAAATTCTAATGAGCCGGCAAAATGCGAATTACAAAAAAATTGGGAGATTATATCGACGCCCCCTAATGAAATCCATGCTCTAAAGATTCTTGAACCTGAAACTGTATTCATAACTTTTACTAGTGGACTACGCGGAGGGAAAGATTACGAATCTGACACGATCAGAGTAAGCCCTTCAATAATCCAAGAAACAAAATAAATTTAAAGGTTCTGCTTTCTTTTCGCAAGAATTTCCTTCGCCTTTTCTATATAATATCCTTCTGGTCTTACAACATTTGGCTCTATGGGAATTAATCCAGATTCCTCCAACTTTTCTTTAAGATCAGATTCAACCATCATAAATGCAATCTCCTTGAATTTTACTTTTGGATTCCAACCCAAAATTCTTTTTGCTTTTGAGGAATCTCCTAAAAGAGCAGGCACTTCTGCTGGCCTCTTAAACTGATTGCTTGTTATTAAATGGTTCTCATAATTCAGACCAACCAGAGAGAAAGCTTCTTTTACAAAGTCCTCTATTGTATGCGTTTCTTCTGTTGCAATTACAAAATCATCAGGCGTTGGCTGCTGGAGGATTGCCCACATTGCTTCAATATATTCTTTTGAGAAACCCCAGTCTCTTTTCGCATCAAGGTTGCCCAAGACAATTTTATCACTTTCACCAACAACAATCTTTGCAAGCTCTTTTGTTATCTTTCTCGTAACAAAATTATATCCTCTTCTTGGAGACTCGTGATTGAAGAGAATTCCATTAGAAGCAAAAAGCCCGTATGCATTTCTATACAATCTTGTTAAATGGTATGCTGCGAGCTTTGATATTCCATAGGGGCTTTGAGGAATCATTGGTGTAGATTCATTCTGCGGAGGAGGAGAGATTCCAAACATTTCTGAAGAAGAGGCCTGATAAAATTTGCATTTTGATTTCATTTGTCTGAGAGTCTCTAGAATTCTTAGTGTGCCAAGAGTGTTTATATTAATTGTTGATTCTGCATTATTAAAGCTTATACCGACGTGGCTTTGTGCACCAATATGATAAATTTCATCCGGTTGAAAATCCTCAATAATTGCCTTTATTGAAGAAGTATCTGTGAGGTCTGCGTATTTAACTAAAAATGAAGAGTTTTTATCATCTGAAGTGCCGTATTTCATTACAAGATGCTCTATTCTTTTTGTATTTGGAAGACTTGCCCTTCTAATTATGCCTCTTACTTTGTATCCTTTCTCCAAAAGAAATTCTGCCAAATAAGATCCATCTTGACCGCCTATTCCTGTTATTAGCGCTACTTTTTGAGCCATCTTACAATCATCTCAGAAGATGCATTTATAAAGATTATTGTAAGCTTTTGTTCAATGGAAAAATTAAGAGAAGAAACATTAATAATATGCAAAGAGAAGTATTTTATTGATGAACAACCAAGAAAATTCAAGAAAAGCGTGCAAAAATGATTGAAAATAAAAGGATTTTAGTTACCGGGGGAGCAGGATTTTTTGGATCCTGGATTGTTGATACGCTTTCCAAAAGAGGAGTTAAGAAAGAAAACATATTCGTCCCAAGAAGAAAAGATTATGATTTAAGAAAAAGAGAAGATATTGAAAAGGTATTTAACCAATTTAAACCCGAGATTGTCATTCATCTCGCTACTGTCTCTGGGGGAATGGCATACTATAAGGAACACCCCGCCGAAGTATTTTTTGATAATCTTATGATGGGAATGCAACTTTTAAATGTTGCAAAAGATAAAAATATTGAAAAAGTTGTCATCGCTGGAACTACTTTAGCCTACCCGGAAAGTGCTGAAATCCCATACAAAGAGTGTGATTTATGGAATGGCCAGCCAAATGATATAGAGGCCCCATACGGGCTTTCCAGCAGGATGCTGGCTGCACAGGCAGAAGTATATAGAAAAGAATATGGCCTTAATTCTATTTATCTGATATTTACAAGCTTGTATGGTCCAAGAGACCACTTTGACGGTAATTCGCATGTAATTCCGTCTATGATCAAGAAATTTCAGGAAGCCAAGACAAATGGGAACAAGAGTGTAACTCTTTGGGGAACTGGAAAGGCTAAGAGAGAGTTTATTTATGTTGAAGATGCTGCGAATGCACTAATTGAAGCAATTGAAAAGTATAATTCAAAAGATCCACTGAATATAGGATCTGGCAATGAAATAACTATAAAAAAGCTTGCAGAAACTGTGTCTAAAGTTGTTGATTATAGGGGAGAAATTACTTGGGACACATCTAAGCCAGATGGAAGATTGAGAAGAGCTGTTGACAGTTCAAGGGCAAAAAAAGAAATCGGACTTAAAACTAATGTTGATCTAGATAGTGGGTTGAAAAGAACCATAGACTGGTATCTAGAAAATAAACAAAAATGAAGAAAGTATATTGTTTCGGAGTTGGTTTGCATACGTATGTGAAAAAATTGGTTGAGAATCCTCCTAAGGGATATAAATTCATTGTAGTTCAAAATGAAAAGAAATCAAATATAATATCAAAACTTAAGAAGAATAAATTAATTCTTTATCTTTATAAAGAAGTATATCAAAAAGCGTTTAACTCTTTTAATCTGATAAATAATATTTTTTATGAAAAATCTCCAAAAGACGCCGATTTAATCTTTTCTCATGGCCAACTTGTTCAAGAGGAAAAACCTTGGATTGTAGAAATTTTAGATACGCCCACTTCATTCGCTGGATATGACCTTAAGTTATTTAGAAAAAACCTGAGAAAAATAAATAAAATACTTGCTTCTCGATGGTGTAAGAAGATAATTATTCACACTTCAATTGTAAGACGCGAATTTGAAAATTTCTTTTCTAAGGAGATTCTGAAAAAGATTGAGCTTCTTCCACCTGCAATACCTCCCAGCAAGATTATAGAAAAAAGAAAGAATAGTAAAAGCATTATTTTCCTATTTATGGGTTCCATTAATAATCCCGATGATTTTTATAGCAAGGGAGGGTTGGAGGTCTTGGAAACGTTCAAAAAACTGAGTAAAAGATATGATAATATTAAATTAGTTATGAGAGCAAAGGTTCCTCAGAACATAAAAGAGAGATACCTTCTTAACAACATTGAGTATTTGGAAGAAACTCTGCCCATGGCGAGGATACAACAATTATATCGAGATGCAGATATCTTTTTCTTCCCGGGCCATTTTTATTTTCTCATGGCCACACTTGAGGCGATGTCATTTGGATTGCCCATTATTGCACTTGATCGGCATGGAGTTTCTGAATTTATTATCGACGGAAAAAATGGTTTCTTAGTAAAACCCTCAGAAAAAATACCCTATCCTCCGGTAGAAACTCCTTATCTAGGTGTACGATCCAAGAAATTTATTAATCATCTTAAAGTTATAGATCCTATTGTGGTTAATAGATTATATAATAGAGCTGCACGCTTAATAGAAAATAAGAATCTTAGAGAAAAAATGGGCGCAGAAAGTCTAAAAATTTCAAATACAAAGTTTTCTTTGGAAAAACGAAATAAACGGCTTAAAGAAATATTTGATGCTGCGCTTAAATAACCTAAAGCAGAGAATTTATTAAGAATTACTTTCTTAAGCGCAAAAATCGTTCCATGTAGTATTGGGGGTTTTGTTTTATTTTCTCAATGAGTCGTTTTAAAAAGTAAATTTTTCCCTGCGCCAGCATCGTTTTAATTGCAATTTTGTTAGACATCTTCATAAGCCATTGTTCGGAATGCTCAAGCGTATAAAGGGGACAAGGCTTATCGCTAAGCCAGTATGAATCATTAATAAGCCCTTTCGCCATTGCTATTTGATATACGTCTGTACCTGGATATATCCAAAGAGGCGCTGCATAAAAAAAGTCCATTCTTTTTAATTTTTGGAGTTGTTTAATAAAATTAATAGTCTCTTCTACTGTTCCTTCAGTTTCCCCAGGTAAACCCACAATAATAAACTTAACTGCCTTAATTTTTGGAAACTCCCGGAGCAATTTAAATGCAATAATACAATCTTGCTTCGTAATTCCCTTATTAATTGATTTCATTATCTTATCGCTGCCTGTTTCAATACCAAACTGAATCTCTTTAAATCCCGCTCTTTCCATCCAATAAAACATCTCTCTCGAAACAGGTTTAACTCTTCCAGCACAATAAAATCGCAGATGAATTCCTCTTTTTACTATCTCCTTACATAAATTAATAATGCGCGCATTATCTAATGTCATCGTATCGTCCATAAATTGAATCTCCTCAACCCAGGGATATTTCTTAGTAATATATTCAATTTCTTCTACCACTTTTACATAACTTCTTTGCCTCCATATTTGCCTACTAGTAAGATGCAGGCAACAAAATGAACATCGATTAGGGCACCCTCGCGAACTTATCATATAAACCCTCTTTATGTTTGGATTCATATATGCATTGTAATTAGGATATGGCAAATCATCAATGTCTCTGCCAAGATCTTGTAGCGCCGTTCTTACAATCTGCCCATTTTTATCTTTATATGCTATCCCTCGAATTGCCTTTAGGGACTTTCCTTTTGAAAGTGAGTTAATTAGAGGAATTATATTCTTATCTGCTTCGCCGATGCAGATTGCTTCCACAGGAAAATTTTTTAATAGCTGACTATACATAACACTTGCATGTATTCCTCCGAGAATTATCTTTATCTGAGGGCTCAATCTTTTTATAAGACGCATTGCTTTATATGATGATGCTCTTGTCATTGACATCACAGTTATCCCGACAATATCAGGTTTAAATTTTTTAATTTGTACCTCGATTTCTTTTAGACAATGTTTCTCACTCCAAGCAGTATAATCTTTTGTCAGTACATTATACCCATAGTTTCTAAGAATAGTATCTAAATAAAGGATGCCTATGGGAAAAGGCGTATTATTTCCTTCTCGTATCTCTCCACGCTCCCTATTTTGGTCTTCGACAGAAGTCTCAAATAAAAAAATTTTCCTTTTATGATTCATTGTGCAATAGCACCTCCGCAGTTTTATAAATATTATGGTGAAATGTATTCTATTTTACTAAATTTGAAGATATAAAGATACAAATCTATTTTATGCGCATGACTTGTCTTATATATCTTGGTAAATATCTTTTTCGTTTCCATAATTTGAGATAAAATCTGGGAGATAAGAAAAAGCGTAGCGATTCTTTGTTAAACTGCAATTTATCAGATTCGTAATTTTTATGATTCATTTCGCGTTTAAAGAGCAAATGCCATTCTACGAACTTATTTTTGGGCATCTCTTTTGTTAGAATGGCTTCCGGATTAAGCTCAAGCACCTTTCCCCGATTATCATGTTCATAGAAATCTTTAGTAATAATATTATCGCGAATAGCACGACGCCAAAGTTCGGTTCCAGGCAGGGGCGTTGCCTGATATACTTGTACTGTATTTAAATTTGGATTACGCACAAAGGACAGTGTTTGCTGAAGATCCTCTTCGGTTTCACCAGGACTTCCTATGATAAATAATCCAGCAACTTTAATCCCGTATTTTTGACAGAGAGCCACCGCATTTTTGCCTTGCTGCACATTTACACTGTTAACTTTAAGATATCGAAGCATACGATCGCTTCCAGATTCTAGTCCGAAGGCAATAGAAGTTACTCTCATACGTTTTAAAAGTTTACATAATTCCTCATCAGTAATGTTCGCTCTTCCATAAAGCTCAAAATCAATCTTTTCCAATAATCTCTTTTTTTCCAGCATGTCAATTATCTTTTTAAGTCGCTCCCGATTAACCACCATAAGATCGTCATATACCACAAAATGATTTGCACCATAATGCACCCAACGTTCAATGTCTTCTACAACGCGCTCTGCTGAATGCCAGCGCACGCCCCTGCCACCCCATGTAGTATTTGAACCGCAGTAAACACAATTATAAGGGCATCCACGAGAAGTCATTAAATACCCCCTAACACAAATAAGATGAGCTCCAGCAGAACCGGGCACAAGATATTGCTCTTTCATTTTTAGTAAATCAAGCGCTGGAAAAGGTACGCTGTCAAGATTACTAAGTAATTCTCGTCTAGGAGTTACCTCAAGATTCCCCTTATCATTACGAAATACAACTCCTTTAATATTGCGCAAAGCTAAAGGCGAAAACTTTCTTTCTCCTTGATAAAGTTGTAATAATTCTAAAAATGTAATTTCCCCTTCACCTATAACCCCAAAATCAAAATTAGAATTTAGCAATTGTTCGGGAACTGCAGAAATATGAACTCCGCCGATAATTAAGGGCACTTTTGTTATTTTTTTAATTTCTCCTGCGAGTTTATTGGCGCGAAAATATTGCTCACTAACTGAACTTATACCAATTAAATCGGGTTTATATTTTTTAATGGCTTCCAGACGATTTTCACGATCAATAATACGAATATCTGAAAAACCGCCATACTTTCTGGCGTAACTGGCAAGATAGGCAATCCCTATAGGTAAACAGCCGTAATCTTCTTCCATGTTAATCAGCGCAATTTTCATAAAAATACCCCTGACGTTTCATATATAAACATTTATGTATCTAAGATTGCATAGAAAGATATTTAAAAATATCTCTAATAAAGACTCTATGTCGTTACTAAAGGGAAAAAGGTTTAAGGGTAGTCCGCTCGTTTCAGCAGTAATTGCCGCTCATAACGAAGAATCTCACATTGCAATATGTATAAATTCACTTTTGGCACAACAATATAAAAAACTTGAGATTCTCGTTGTGGAAAACGGAAATTCCAAAGACAGAACACTAGAGATTGCACAAGAGTTTGCAAAACAATATGCACAGGTTCGTGCTTTTTCTATTCCAAGAGTACAAAAGGGACCGGGAAATGCTTGGAACTTTGGAGTTCGAAAGGCAAAAGGGCAAATTGTTATGATTTGTGGTGCTGATCTTGTGTATAGTAAAGATTATATAAAAAAAGGAATTGAAGTATTACGCACTGGTAAAAGTATAGGGATTATTCACAAAGAAGAGAAATGCAATAATCTTAAGAATTGGTGGGCTCGTGCATTTTTCTATAAACGAGATAGTCTGAATGAAAATGGGTTAAGCAAAGTATTCTCTCTTATTGATAAAGAATATGTACTTAAGAGACCATTCAACTCTGAACTTGGGTATGCTGATGATCAAACAATATATTTAACAGAAGGAACGGAGTTTATGGGTGCTGACCTTTTAGTAGGCCATACTAATCCGGCATCATTTGAAGACACTTGGGACCATAGTAAGTGGGTTGGCAGATCAATGAGAAAACCATGGAATATAGTTTTGGTGTTGCCTTTATTTCCCTTGTATTCTATGTACAAAACGCTACGCCACCTTACAAGCGACTTTTATATTCCTTTTATCTTCTTCCTTCCAATTTACTATTCAATACGCTATTTTGCTTATTTTATCGAGTCAGTCAAGATTCTTGTGAAGTAGTAAGAAATTCTTTTATAGAATCCGTTATGTAGGTTATTTCTTCTTTTCTCATTGTTGGAAACATAGGAAGTGTAAGTACTTTTTTTGATAAATGTTCAGAAACTGGAAAATCTCCTTCTTTATAGCCTATGTGAGCAAAACATTTTTGTAAATGAATTGGGACTGGATAGTGAAGACCGGTTGTAATTCCTCTGCTTTCAAGATATTTTTCCAACTCATCCCTTTTATCGGATTTTATTACATACAAATGATAAACATGCTCGCCGGATTTTCTTTCAGAGGGCAGTTCTATATCGTTCACTTCATTTAAATTATCCCTGTAAATTCTGGCATTATCGGAACGCATAGCATTCCATTTGTCTAATACCTTTAACTTTTCTGATAGAACTACTGCCTGTATTGCATCTAATCTTGCATTATCCGGCCTTATATCGTGGAAATATTTTTTAGATTGACCATAATTCCTTGTTTTTCTTATAAAATCTGCTACATCGCTATCATTAGTGACTACCGCCCCACCATCCCCATAACTGCCAAGATTTTTGCCCGGGTAAAAAGAAAAACAGCCTGCTTTCCCTAAACTTCCGACTCGCTTGCCCTCAAAGGTTGCTCCATGTGCCTGACAAGCATCTTCTATTATTGAAAGATTATTTCTTTCTGCCAATTCCCAGAGAGGGTTCATATTTGAGGACTGACCATATAAATGAACTGGGATAATTGCCTTTGTATTTTTGTTTATCTTCTCGTTTATCTTATTAATATCAATGTTAAAATCTGAATTTGATGCATCAACCAGAACTGGTTTTGCCCCGGTCTTCAATATTCCTCCAACAGTGGCATTAAATGTATTTGCGACAGTTATTACTTCATCTCCCGAACCAATCCCCTTGCTTATTAATGAGAGCTCTAAAGCAGAAAGACCATCTGAAACACCTATGCAGTATTTTACGCCACAAAATTCTGCAAATGAATTTTCAAAACTCGCAACGTGCTCTCCTAGAATAAAGGCCTTCTTATCTATAACATTAAAAATTGCCCATTTTATTCTTTGTTCTAAGCTTGTTCCTTCTATAAAAGTCTCTTTCTCATCTCTTGTTAAATCTGCGAATGGTACTTTCATTTATATCCAATCCTTATATCTTGCATCTGTTGTTAATCCTATTTGACGAGCCGGATTTCCAACCATTACTGCATTTTCTGGCACATCTTTAATGACAACCGCCCCAGACCCTATCCTTGCGCCCCTCCCTACTCGTACTCCTGGGTTAATTGTAACACATCCGCCAATTGAAACGTCGTCTTCTATAACACATGCTTCAAGATCCCATTTTTTATCAATGGCTTTCTTAGCAGTGGGGTGCATATCATTAAGAAAAGTAACCCTGGGCCCTAAGAAAACGTTATTGCCTATTTTTGTTCCTTCTGGAATAAAGATATAAGATTGAAATCTGCAATTATCTCCTATTACTGCGCCCGCTTTTATCTCAGAATAAGAACCAATTTGTGTATTTGATCCTATTTCGCATTCATAGATATTGCAAAAATTCCATATTTTTGATTCCTTTCCAACTTTTACATCTCTTATGATGGCGGTTAGCGCGACAAAATATTCTCTCTCATTCATGAATCTTTACCTCTTTACCATCCAGTTCTTTAGATTTCTCTGCTGCTTCTAAGACCGACACTGTTTGAAGACCTACCAGACCATCGCTCTCGCATTTAGTTTCTCCAGCAATGCACCTCATAAAATGCCTTAACTCCTCTTCAAGAGGCTGATTTATTTTTAATTTTGGTATTCTGATTTCGCCATCCCTTGTTGAGCCAATAAACTCACCAAATCCCCCCTCTTTTGGTTGATAATCGACTCCCCTCTCATATACTACTATCTTTTCAGAGGGCTGAACATCATCTATAAGAATCGACTTTTTTTTACCGCCAACGATTATTTTTCTCTCCTTTACTGGATGCTCCCAATTAACATAAATTGTTGCAAGGACATCTGGATTTGTGAATTTTAAATTTAGAGAGACTATATCGTCTAAGTGCCCATTGTGAGAAACACCCTGATAGCTTACACAATCTGGTGATTTATTTGCAAACATACTTGCTAAATATATATCATGGGTTGCTAAATCCCAAAGTGCACTCACATCTGCTCTTATCGGGCCCAAGCCAACCCTTCTTGATTCCATATATCTGAGATCGCCTATTTCTCCTTTGTCTACCATATTTTTGGCAAACCTTACTGCTGAGTTGTATCTAAATGTTTCTCCAACCATTAAAACTAACCTTCTTTCATCTGCTAAATTTGCAAGAGATTTAGCTTCGGCTGAATTAGTAGTGATTGGTTTCTCCACCAAAACATTCTTTCCATGCAATAAAAATTGCTCAGCCAATCTATAATGTGTGGCTGTAGGGGTAGCTAAAATAACCCCGTTGATTTCGGAGTCGTTTAATAGATCGTTATAGTTTTGAGTAAAATTTATTGATGTTGGAAAATTGGATGGTCTGTTTAAGTCACATACTGTTTTCAATATACCCTCACCAATATCTCTAAGTGTTCGGAGATGATTTTTACCCCAATATCCGCATCCTATAAGTCCCACTTTTGTCATTTAAATCCCTAAATTTATATTGTTATAAACATTCCTATCATTAAATGTATATATCGCATTAATAAAGAATGTTAAAGCTTTTTAACCCCAATAAAGATATTATATGATGAAAATAGTTGAGATTTGCCCATTTTCCGCAGGTATAGATGGAGTTTTTACAAGGGTTCTTGCTGAAGCAAAAGAGTTTGTTAAATTGGGTTATGAAGTAACGATTTTTTCATCAGATATAGAGAAGGGAAGCAAAAATTGTGCGATATGTGAGGAGGAGATTGAAGGAATATCCATTAGACGATTTAAAGCAAATGTGGATTTTATGGATAAGCTTATATCAAAAAATGTAACTTATTTTAATTTTGATAAAGAATTTAAGAAATATTCCCCAGATATTGTGATAACTCATCTCCTTCATCCGCATTCATTCAAAGCCTTAAAACTTGCCAGAAGAGCAAATATTCCTTGTTATCTTGTTACACATGCCCCATTTAATGTAAATAGAAGATTTCCCCTAAATCTTGCAACCTCTATTTTTAATCATCTCAATGTTAAGCCGAAATTGAATAGATTTACAAAGATAATAGCAATAACTAAATGGGAACTTTCTTACCTTGAGAAACTTGATGTAAAGAAAAACAAGATAATTTATATACCAAATGGCTTGCCTGAAGAGTTCTTTAAGCAGAAAAGAGCAAACCCAGCAAAAGGAAAAGATGTTTTGTTCCTTGGAAGAATTGCGCCTGTAAAAAATATAGAGACTCTCCTTATGTCTGCTAAATCTCTGCCAAAAGTTAATTTTTCAATTGTAGGAAGCTCTGAAAAAAATTATGTTGAAAGATTAAAGAGAATAATTGCTAATAATAAGATTACGAATGTGAGCGTATCTCCTCCAGTTTATGACTTGAGGAAAAAGATAAAACTAATAGACGAACATAAAATATTTGTTCTCCCCTCCTTAAGAGAAGCGATGCCCCAAGTCATTCTTGAGGCAATGGCACGCGGAAAAGTTGTAATCTCAAGCAAAACTGATGGGGGAAAGGAGATAATAACTGACAGAAAGAATGGACTCTTATTCAATATTGGAGATTATCGCCAACTTGTAGATTTAATAAAACATAATCTTGCTGGAGATAAAACTATTCAGAGAAATGCAGAAAAAGAAGCAAAGAATTATAGATGGGATAAGCTAATTAAATCTTACATTTCTTTATTTAACAAAATAAGATGATATCAATTGTAATAACCGGCTATAAAGAATCTAAGACTATTGGAAAAGCGATAGAGCAAGTTTTGAAAAACAAGATTAAAGGGAGTTACGAATTAATCATTGCTGCTCCTGACAAAGAAACTTTAGATGCTGCAAGAGTTTACTTTAGAAAAAACAAGAAAATAAAAATTCTTAAAGATGAAGGAAGAGGAAAACCTTCTGCTTTAAATCAAGTTTTTAAGAAAGCCAAAGGCGATATTATTATTATGACTGATGCTGATGTGCACATCTCTGAAAATGCTATTCCCTACATAATTAATATTTTTAAAGATCCAAAAATTGGAGCAGTGACGGGCAGACCGCGCTCTTTAAGCCCGAGAAATAAAATGCTGGGCTTTTGGAGCCATCTTTTAACTGACATAGCCCACGACATAAGGGATAAAAGAATAAAAGATGGAAAAATGATTGTCTGCTCTGGATACCTGTATGCAATTCGAAGAGGAATCGTAAAAAACATTCCGGATGAGGCCCTCTCTGAAGATGCTGTTATCTCTCACATGATATATGATAAAGGCTATAAAATTCTGTACGCTCCAGAAGCAGAAGTTTATGTCAAATATCCCTCAACATTCTCTGATTGGATAAAACAGAAGAAAAGAAGTGCTGGCGGATATAACCAGCTCGGTTATATTGTCAAGAAGAAGGAGAGGATGCGTTCATTTGCAAAAGAAAGTGAGGGTATATTCAAGGTTCTTGCATATCCCAAGACAATAAAAGAGTTTATTTATACAATTTCATTGATATTTGCAAGAATATATCTTTGGACCCTTATTTTCTGGGATATCAATGTGATGAGGAAGAACTTAAAGAAAATCTGGGTAAGAGTTGAGAGCACAAAATAGCTTCTCTCCCTATTTCTTATAAATTGGACTGTATTCTTTTCCAACTAAAGCTAAAAACATTCTAATTACATAATTTATGTCTTCAAAACTTCTTATTCTATTAAAAAATTCTCTGTAAAAAACAATCGGATTAAGATAGGAAATCATTCTATTTTTTATGAAATCAGAATATAATCTCTTTTGCAAATTATTTAACTCTTCAGCAGAAAAATTTTTTGTGTTGTATTTGGTGTTGGTGACACTGCTGTCTTCAATAAATCCATCTCTTAATAATCCTTCTTTTTCATAAACCTTGTACATATCTGTCCCAGGATAAGGTTGGGCAATATAAAATGTTGCAAAATTTAATCCAGATTTTTTGGCAAAATCTATAGTTTTGTCTATTTCCTTCTTAGTTTCATCTGGAAACCCTATAACAAAAGTTGACCATGTCCATATGCCAAGTTTATTGCAAATACTAATTATCTTTCTGGCCTGATTTAAAGAGACTGGTTTTCTCATGAATTTTAAAGTTTCTTCACTTCCAGATTCTATGCCCATAACAATTTTATAATACCCTGATTTCTTCATTTTAGAAAGAACTTCCTCGTCAAGTGTTGCAATTGCGACACCGTTAGGAGTATCCCATTTTATATCTAATTTTCTTTTAATGATTTCATCGCATATATCAATAGTTCTCTTCTTATCCCAGCTAAGATTATCGTCAAAAAACCTAAACTCTTTTACTCCGTAAGTTTTGTGCAGATATTCCAGTTCGTCCACCACATTTTTTGGGCTTCTTGCCCTCCATTTTCTTCCCCAGACTGTGCAAATTGAGCAAAATATGCACCGAAATGGGCAACCCCTGCTCGTGATTATCTCAGTAGTTGGTCCCCTCATATTAGCAATAGAATTTTGGGGATGAGTCAGATAATTTTTCATAGGCAAAAGATGCCTTGCTGGGAAAGGGATGGTATCCAAGTCCTTAATATAATCTGCAGAGGGATTTATCTTTATGTTCTTATTATCCATAAAAGCAATGCCCTTTAAAGAATATAACTCCTTTTTGTTTTCTAAATTTTTAACAATGTTCAAAAAAGTTATTTCTCCCTCGCCGATTACAGCTATATCTATGCATTTATTTTTTAGAACAGATGAAGGATTGGCAGAAGTATGGGCGCCGCCACAGACAACCAGCGCCTTGCTATGTCTTTTAACTATCTCCGCAGTTCGTATAGCGTCGGCCTCATGAATTGTATATGCACACGCAACCCCCACAACATCTGGATTGAAATCTTTTATTTTTTTTATTATCTCTTCATCGCTGATACCTATTCTATGCCTATTACTATCTAGTTTTTTAATATTTTCATAATAAGCCATACAATCCAAGATTTCTGGTTTGTATCCTTCTTTTTCCAGATAAGCCGCTATATAAGCCAACCCCATGGGGACCTTGACTGTAAATATGCCAGAGCTCAAGCTTCCAGATAAAGCGGGGTTTATTAACATTATTTTTCTGCCCATATGTCGTAAATATATAAAACCTTTATAAACTTATTTTTTCTATTTATGACAATGGAAAACGAAAAAATTGGACAACAAAAAAATGAAGTTTTGGATAAAAAATTTGAAGACAGAAAAGAAAAGATAAAAAGCTGGCTTAAGAATAAAGATAATGCTCTCTTTCTTCTATTGATGAGTTTTACAACAATAATTTTTATTTACTATTTTTTTAAATTGGGTGAACAGCCAATATGGTGGGATGAGGGAGATTATCTCGCAATCTCAAAAGTATGGGCTTTGGGCCAGTCAACTCCTGAATGGTGGAGCCATTTTACAGGAATGAGACCACTCTTAATGCCCATTATTTGGGCAGGCATGTTTAAAATTGGTCTAAGCGAGATAGTTCTAAGATTTTTTACTCTTTTTATTCCAAGTATAGCCATAGTTTTGCTTAGTTATCTTATTGCAAGTGCAATGTACAACAAGAAGATAGGATTTATTGCTGGCTCAATGATGGCAGCTTACTGGGTTTTCCTTTTCTATAGCTTTAGGCTTTTGACAGATATACCTTCTGTTTTTTTTGGAATGCTTACACTTTACTTTTTTATTAACATTTACCTTAACAAGGAAAAAAAATATGGTTTGTATCTTGCAGTTGTATTTGGCGTCCTTGCTTTTTCAACAAGATTTGCCCTTGCCCTTGTTTTAATTTCAATAATAATTTATTTACTATTTGTAAAAAAACTTGCATTGCTTAAGGATAAAACAATTTGGAAAGCTGGCGGGGTCGGTCTTTTGTGTTTTATTCCTTATCTTGTTTATTTTGTTGCAACAAAGTTTTATCTGTTTAATTTCTATTTTGGAGCAGGAGCAGTTTCAGTTAAACAAGCAGTTCAATGGAATATAATTCCAATGATTTTTTCTTTTATAGATCCCATAACACAGACTCCAGGCATGCCTTTCTATTATCATATATTTGGTTTTACCATTATTTTAGGTCTAATCTCCATGTTCTCCTTTTTCATAAGCTTTGATATGTTCTGGAGGCAGACTGATAAAAGATTTAATTATGATTTCTTCATAATTCTCTTTTTAATAATCCATTTAGTTTTTTATATTATCATATTCAGGGCAGCAAATGACAGATGGCTGCTAATGCTGATGCCTATGATATTTATTCTATGCGCAAAAGGCATAATGTTTGCTTATAAGTCAATAAAAAAGTATAGCTTGTATATTGCGCTGTTATTTGTGGCAGTAGTTCTCCTTGCAGGAATCTATCAAAATATCTCGCATGCAAACAGTCTTATTGACGATAAAAGAGATTCTTACAGAGAAATTAAATTGGGTGGTGAATGGCTAAGAGAAAACACGCCAGAAAATGCAAAGATTATAACTGCCTCAATTGTTCAGAACCAGTATTATTCTGAAAGGCAGAGCTATGATTTTCATACAAATGACAGCATCTGGAGTTCGTGTACTGACCTTAGCGGAGCAGTCTCTTTGAACGAAAGCTGTCAACTTGGAACAGAGGAAGCATTTAATACAAAAGTAGCTGAACTCCAGCCAGATTATATGATTGTTTCTGTATTTGAGCCAGTATTCACTCCTGAATGGGTTTATACCTATCCTCAAAGATACAACATGACCACAGTTCAGGGTTATGCCAACAAACAAGGGCAGCCAATGCTGGTTATATATAAGTTTTAGCAGAAGATTATTTCTTAATTATTTAAATTTATAAATTAAGTTATACCAGCCGTGCAAAAATAACTCTCCAAAGCAGGCAACAGGATGGAAAAACCAGGCAAGACTTGGTTTTTTTACAAGTCCCCTGCATGTATCAAACAAGATAGGCAGAATTAGTGCTATGTAAACTGCAGTTTTAATCATATCTCCCTTATTTATTCCATAATTATATTCTATTTTTACTTCGTTATTTAATCTCCTCTTTATCCTTCTTATCTTATTTGGAAAGAATTTTGGCTGATTATGAATTATTCCGGTTTTAACCTTCGCGAAACAATTGTATCCTTTGTTGACCAGCCCATAAATAACATCTGAGTGAACAAATGTGCCTTTAACAAATCTTTTAAGAATATCTTTTCTAGCAAGAAAACCGTTTGAGCCCATCGGAGGGACTCTATTCTTGTCAAGCAGTTTTGATTTAATATAATCTCCTTTATCTTCATCCTTATGTGGGTAATCTGTCCAATCATCTTTTAGATAGCACCATCTTGAATATAAACCAAGATACATTGCCAATGGATCATCTCCACCAATAAGTGCTTGGTATTTAACCCCTATTCTGTCATCTTTTCTATAAGAATAATATAGAGTATCTGCAAAAGAGATGTCTTTTTCTTTGAATGGCATAAGCATCTTTGAAATCCAATCTTTCCCTACAAGAACATTATCTGCGTCTATAAAAGCCAGAATTTCTCCTTTTGACATTTTTATACCAAGAATTCTAGCTGCCTCCTCGTTTCTTTTTGGATTGTTTATTAGCTTTGTTGGATATTTTCTTGCGATTTCCAAGGTTTTATCTGTGCTTCCGCCGTCAATAAAAAGCACTTCAAAATCTTTTTTTGGAAAATTCTGCATGAAGATGCTGTCTAAGCACTCTCTAATTGTCAATTCATTATTATAAGTTGGGAGAATAATGGAAAGCTTCATGCTTCTTTATGTTTTCTTTATTTTTAAACCTTCAGACGGATTCAGAGTTTTTTGCATGGGACCAGATTTTTTGGAAAGCACCCCTCTAAAAAAGCCAATACCGTAAGCCAGATGCGTGAGGAAAGTTACAAGCACAACTGGCAAGGATAACATAATACTTTTTGATTTAAATCCAAGAATGAATAAATAAAGCAGATAAATGCCCAAAGAAGCAAGATAGACATATCTAAAATAACTGCTGAACAGAGAGACTAAAACTCCAAACACAAGCCATAAAACAAACATTGGCGGTATAAAGAAAGTTAGCTGTCTTGACTGCCTGTGAATTCTCATAAAAAACCCCCTCCATACTCCCCAGAAATATGTTTGCTTTAAATGCTGTTTCAAAGTTTTTCTTGGATGATGATAGATTATAACCTCTGGATCGTACATTATCTTCTTTCCCAGCTTTACAAGAGAATAGCATAATTGGGTGTCTTCGCCTCCCCAATATTTTGAATCAAAACCCTTTGTTTTTTTAAAGTCGCTTTTTCTAACAAAAAAGTTGCACGTCGGCCAATCGTCTATATCTCTTCTTCCCTTATGCTCGCCATATCTGATTCCCGTTTTTCTTGAACTTAACTCATAAACTTTATTTGAAACTTTCTGAAAGAAAGTAGCATTGTGCGGAATTAAACTTGGTCCCCCAAAAGCAGATATTTCTTTATCTTTGAATATTTCTGCTGCATTTTTCAACCAGTCTTTGTCAGGATAGGCGTCATCATCAATGAAGGCAAGTATCTCTCCTTTTGCATTTTTGACTCCAATATTCCTTTTTTCAGATGGGGGCACTTGCCCAACCTTAATTATTTTTGTATTTAAGAATTTTTCAGTTTCATCTGCCTCAGAAACAACAATTATCTCAAAATCCTTAAATGTCTGATTTTTATAATGGGGCATTGCCTCTCTGATATAATCATTAACTTTCCTTAGCGGGATGATTATTGAGAATTTCATACTATTTTTTAAAATATTCTTTATACCAATTAAATGTCTCTTTCAATCCCTCTTCAAGATTATATTTTGGCTCCCATTTCAAAATCTTTCTTGCTTTTTCTGAAGAGAGATATTGGTCCTTTATCTCTGCTTTTGCAATATCTAAGATGTCTATCTTTACGTCCTTTCTCTCGGATATATCTATGATATTTTTAACAAGATCCAATATTACAACTGGTTTGTCAGTGCCAAAATTAAATGCTTCACCTTTTAAACCAAGCTCTTCTATTTTTTCAGCCAAAACAACGTATGCATGCGCGGCATCTTTAACATAAAAGAATTCTCGCTTAAACTTGCCGCTGCTTCTTATTGAAATATTTTCGTTAAATAATATGTGTTTTATTGTTTCAGGAACGATTCTATCAAAATTTAGGTCTCCTCCACCATAAACGTTTGAGCATCTTGTTATTGCAACGGGCATATTATATGTTTTTCCATATGCGTGAGAGATTAAATCAACACATGATTTTGAGACATCATAAGGATATTCTCCCCTTAAAGGAAAAGTTTCATCGTACGGCAACTTCTCACTTGAACCATAAGCTTTATCTGTAGAAGCAATTAATATCCTCTTTATTCTTGGATTTAACCTACAAGCTTCTAGTACATTTAATGTGCCCATTACATTTGTTTCTATAGTCTCTAGAGGAGATTTAAGTGCAAGCTGGACAAGTGGCTGGGCGGCAAGGTGAAAAACGCTATCTATATTATATTTTTCAAAGAATAGTTTAAGAGAGTTTATATCTAAAATATCCCCATAAATCAGACTAACTTTCTTGTCAAGACCAAGTCCTGTAAAGTTGCTTTCTTTGGGCATCTCTTTCACAAGACAATAAACTTCTGCGCCCTTATCAACCAATTCTTTTATAATCCAAGTGCCTATAAATCCCGCCCCACCCGTGATAAAAACATTCTTATCTTTCCAGAAGTTTATCATTTTAGTTTCCCACTTTCAAACATTAAATTTAGGTCTTTATAATCCTTTAGGTTATTCATTGATTTCCAGAATCCTCTATGCTTGTACGCCACTATCTGTTTGTCCTTGACTAGCTTTTCAAATATCTCTTTCTCAAGCTCATCTCCTTCTCCAAAATAATTAAAAATTTTTTTATTAAATATGAAGTAACCCCCATTTATCCATTCGTTCATCAGTGGTTTTTCCTTAAAATCCTTTATTTCAGATGTCTCTTCATCTAGCTCGAGAATGCCGAAGGGATTTTGCGGCCTTATTGCAGTCAGCATGGCAATTTTATTCTTAGAATTGTAAAATTCAACTAATTCCTTGATGTTTACATCTGAAAGATCGTCTCCGTATGCAACACAAAAATCCTCATCTAGCAAATCTTTAATCTTCAATAATCTTTCTGCCTTTGTTGTATTCTCTCCAGTATCAACAAATGTTATGCTATATTTTGATGGATTTTCAGCAAAATATCCCTTTATTTTGTCTCCCAGATAACCCAAACAAACAATAAATTCTGTGACGCCATATTTTGCATAATAGTCCATGAGATGGCATAACATAGGTTTATTACCTATCTTAAGAAGAGGTTTGGGCATCTCTTGAGTCAGGTCTCCCATTCTCGTGCCTTGCCCCCCGCATAGTATTACACATTTCATACATCTTGCTGGAAATGCACATTTAAAAATCTTTTAGTTGTAATAATGCAATATCTTGTCTCTATAAAATATTGCTGCTGTATCCCAAAGCATCCAGAACACCGATTTAAGATTAATGGTGCTTCCGAACTGGTATCTTATTGTTACAGGGGCTTCTACAATCTTAAATTTATATTTTCTTGCCAGAACAAGCAACTCCAAATCAAAAGCAAACCTTTTTATTGCAATTTTTGGCATTATCTCTTCCAATACAGGGTGTTTGAATAGTTTAATCCCTACTTGAGTATCTGTAAGGTTCAAATTAAACAAGAGATAATTAAGAAATTGATATGCCCTGCTCATAATTCTTCTGGCTAGCGGATAGCGCACCTTACTTTCCTTATGCCTCTTGCTCCCGATAACTATATCTGCCTTCTTTTCTTCCAGAGTTTTAATGAAATCCCCTATCTGTTTTGGATTGATATCTCTTCCGCTATCAACAAAAGCGACGTATTCTCCTTTTGTAAACCTAAAGCCATATTTTATTGCATTACCTTTGCCCTGATTCTTCTCATATCCTACAACTTTTAAATGTGGGTCCTTAATTTTCTTTGCCTCCTCAAAACAGGAGTTGGTGCTTCCATCATTAGATAAAATAATCTCATAAGAAACCCCTAATTTATTAAGCTCGTTTATTGCTTCATTTACATTAGATTTTATATCTCTCGCATTGTACACCGGCATTATAATTGATAATTTTGGTTTTTCCATCTGGCTACGAGAAAAATAGGTAATTTAAACATTATTGTTAATTATTTGTCCATTCTTTAACTTTAAAAGCATAAAAACTGCCAGAATTCCTATAAAGGCGATAATTGAAGAGAGCATAAAATAAAAGCTAAAGCTGTCTATTGTTAAATTTGAATAATAAAATAGTGTTATCTGCAGAGCAAGGAAGAAAATAAGAGAGAGCAGATGGAAAAATCTGAATCTATTAAGCGATATCTCATATAAAACAAGCAGAGAGAGGAGAGAAATAAAACTAAAAGCAACCCCCACATAAAAGAGAATGTTATACATTGAAGAGTATTGAAAGCCAAAGAGAATTTGTATAATTAATTCTGGAAAGATAAAGAATAAAGCTAAAAAGAATAAACAAATTAAGAGAGACAATAATAATGCTTTTTTAAGAGTGCTGCGCGTTTTCTCTCCATTCGCAAATTTTTCTGTGCTTATTGGAAGCATTACATTTCCTACAGACATAACTATGAAGAGAATAATCTTTCCTATCATTGAAATAACTGCGTATTTGCCTGCTATCTCTGGGCTGAAAAAGATTTTAGCAAAAACAACATCAAGGCTATAGAGCAGAACAACCAAAAGCATAGCAACAAGAGGATAGAAATTATATCTTGAAAATATGCTGACTTTGCCATCAATTTCTTTTACATTCTTAATCTCTTTTAGTGTAAAAAATACTAGAAGAAAAGCAATGATTGTGCCAGATATGAAGCCAATAACTGCTCCATAGACTTTAAAACCAAAAGCTACTAGCAAAACCCCTACAACAAGCTTTATCAGGCAATTTATTACAAAATTAAAGCCCAGAGAAGAAAATTTCTTCATACCTTGCAGAATTCCTGCAGTTATAGGATACAAAAACGCTCCAAATATGAAAGCACCTGTTAGAGCCAAAAGAGAATAAGGTATGCCTAAAGGTCTATATATAAAAATTGAAACTATTAAATACAATAAGAAAGATAGTGTTGCAACCAGAAAGACGCTTTTTGAAGCAGACTTTAGCATTCCTTTTATCTTCCCATATTCTTTTTTAGAATTAAAGTTGGTAGTATTTTGAGATATCACTGTTTGAATAGAGACAGAAGCTATGCCAAATATTGCTATAATACTTGTTAAAACTGCCAAAATTCCGTAATCTACAGGACCTAGAACTCTTGCCATAGAAAATTGAAATATATAGCTTAACAAATTTCCTATAGCTATAAAAATAATTAAAATCAAACTACCTCTTGCTAATTCATTTTGTCTTAAATTTTTAATATATTTTATCATGTCAATCTAAAAGATGCCTTTACCAAATATTATAAATCCTATTATAATTACAATTATTTGAAAGAGCCAGATTGAATAAACAACCATCTTCTCTGTTGGTTTAATGCCTAGTTTTTTTAATTTCCATATTGCAAGATGTGTTAGACTATAAATTCTATCGTACGATGGCTCAAGAGAGCCATCCTTCTGTGGCTTACCGAATGAATGTTTGCCCAATCCGCCCCTTAACTTAAGTATTGTCTCTAAAATGTAAGGAATAAAAAAGAAAACAGCTATTTTCTCAAAATTTCCGAGAATTGCAGTTATAGCTATAAGACTCCCTACTGCGTATGTCAAGACATTTCCTGGAAATACTTTTGCTGGAGCAAAATTATAAAATAAAAACGCCAGCAAAGCAAAAACCATAAATAAATTAATTAATGCAAGCCAGGAGTTTCCTGTTAAGTACGAGACTAAAGATAGTGCCGAAAGCAAGATAATTCCCTGTCCTGCTTCTAACCCATTAAATCCTGCAAGAAAATTAAAGGTTGTTGTAGCGCCGACGATGCCGAGAGGAATTAAAATTAGAGGGTATAATAATCCGAAATTTATCTCTCCAATGAAAGGTATTGACATAAGATGCCTTCCTGCATTTGTTGCAACCAGAGGAATTGAAGAAATAATTATCATTATCAATCTTGACCTTTTTGACAATCCTCCATGCTGCCAACCAAGCAAGTCATCAATTAAGCCAACTCCTGCTGCCAGCAAAATAACTGTTATGAGAGAGATAATTTCTATTAAATGTAAAGAGTCATTAAAATAAAAAGTTCTATATGCAACAAAAATAAAAACCGCAATTACAAAACCAAGTAGCACCATAACCCCTCCGGAGCCGGCTACTTCATTCTGTTTAAGTTTGTTCATATCTTTCCAGAGCAAACCAATTTGCTTTGCCTTCTTAAGCCAGATTGGCATTAGGAACAGAACTATCAGAAAGCTTGAGATTATTGGAATTATTAGTAATGGGTCTTTCATTTTAGAACTTCCAGGTTATATAAGACGGAACTCCCATTTGTGTGTATTCTGGATTTATCTTTTCATCACCTTTGTAATTTACTTTCCATATTTTAATTGGTCCTTGGATGTCATTTAAGAAAACAAAATCTTCAAGATTTGCTCCCTGCTGGTTTAAAGAGTCTACAATTAGATTTGGCTCTGAGTGAACAAGTGCAAAGTTTGAGAATCTCTTGAGAGGGTCATCTAAGATATAAACCTGGCCCATCATTCCCCTGAAGACTCTTGGAGAAAGATAAATTAGCGCACCAATATTATCAATCTGAACTCCTCTCTCGTTCTGCGAGACTCTCTGAATTATATTAACTGCTGCATCAATTCCAGAGCCATAATCATAAAATTTATCCTTATATTTAAGATACTTTATTGGGACTGTCGTATATTGTTGTTTAGAAACAAAGATTGCTTCAGGCTGATTAAACAGTGTGGAGTTGTCGCTTTGAGAATAGCTAACCTTAATTCCAAATAATTGAGTGTTCTCTTTTAGTAGATATATATTTGAGCCGTTGTTTTTGTATATTACATCTTCTTCTAATGGAAATATGGCTACCTGTCCATTTCCTGAAGGCCTGTTGTAAACTCTTATAGTCTCGTTTTTTGTCTCCTGGATTTCTCTCCCATCTGAGATGAGAGCAAACGGGCCTTGTGATAACCTGTCAAATTTCTCATCACTTCCTATCTGGGAATAAGCGCCATATTTTCCTATGTCTGTTGAATCAATTAATAGATAAGAAGCATTGTGGTTGTATAAGAATTCAAGTGCATCTTTCTGATTATCTCCTGTTAAGACAAATCTTCCTGTTAAATAATTCCACCAGACAATTATGTTTCCTCCATCTGTAACTGTAGCTCTCTCACCTATTGACTGAAGCCAATAACCATAGTCCCACCAGTGGGCAAAAACAGCATCTTGTGGAGTATTCTCTCTCACCCATTCCATAGCTTTCTGCCATTGAACTGTGTAATAGTTTGGAACATAATTATAAGACATTGATTTTGTTTCTTTGTAAAATCCATAAGCCTGATAAGTGCTGAAAACAAGCAAGCCTATTGCCAGAATAAAAAATGTTATTTTTATTGTCTGATCTGTTGCTTTTCTTGACAAATCCCCTATTTCTACAAGAAGATAAACTAAAAATATCGGAGCAATTGGTACAAGGACCATAATTAATCTTACTGCGCTTCTTGCGGTAAATAATGTAAGCACGAACAGTGCAAAAAGAAATACATATTCGAAATTTATAGTCTGGAATGAGCTCTTGCCTTCTTTGTAATCTTTTATATAATAGTATCCAAATGCGCTTATAAGAGCAAGAAATGAGCCATAATACAACAATTTGCTTAGAAATCCTTCTCCGTCAAGGAGCGCAGGATGCGGCGCATATCTAGAAAATATCAACCCAAATAAGAAAAATATGTAAAATCCGGTAAGGATGTATGCTCTTTTTTTATCTATTCCAGCTAGAACTTTTCTGAACAACAAAGCTGAACCAATTATGAAACCCCAAAAGATAAATTTGCTAAAAGAGCCGGCCCACTCCGAGAAGTAAGGCTGCCTATTCTCTGCAACTGTTGTGCTCCAACGGCCTTGAATTGGCTCTATTAATATCTGGTTTAATGCATTCAATTTTTCAAATATAAATCCAGGGCCCAAAATAAGAGATGCTAAAACAATTATAACAACAATTGATGCTATAAGAGAAATTATTGGCTTTGGAAGATTAATTTTATTTAATTTTAGCTTTTCATTGAAATTTAGATTCCAGAGCAGAAAGTGAACTGCAAGTATTATCAGATTGACTATGACAAGTCCTGTATCTAATGAAGTTATATATCCCTTAAGAGAAAACCTGTTTGTAAAAAGCAGGGTCAGAACAAAAGAGAAGATTACCCAAGAAACGTAAACAAAAGTTTCCTTTTTTCCTACTTTGCCCAATAAAATAGCTGCCAGAAATGCGGGGGCAATGCTTGCATAAATATAAACTACTCCGCCCCAGCTTAGACCCATAAAAGCGGTTGAAACGCCTGATAAAGCCCCAAGAATTAGCGCATTTTTTAGATTCTCCGATTTCCAGGCTTTTACAAAAAGATAAAATGCCAAAAACATGAAGAAAAATCCGACAGATTCTTTTTCAGGAATTCCTGCAACTGTTCTTGAGAGAAATCCTGGTATAACAATCATAAAAAGTGTTGAGATTGAGGCAATGATGTTTGCTTTCAGCTTGCTTTCTTTATCATCTTTCCTTGTGAATATCTCCCTTACAAAAAAGAAAAACGCGATAATTGTAAGAGCAAAAAGTATTACTGGCATGAAAGCGCCGGCAAAATTAATTGAATATGTTCCAAAAATATTAAGAATTTTGTAAGTAAGTACAATCATATAGGGAACCATCTGCAATTCTGTAGATGTATCAAAACCAAGCGGAACATTTCTCATAATATCTATGCTTGGAAGACCACTTTCTGAGATCATTGCTTTTGCATATCTTAAGAATAAGAATGGGTCTAAGTCTGGGCCCAAAGTATAATCGTTAGTTGTTACGTCCCACAAACCTGGACGACCTCCGTGGTCAAGCAATGGTTGAATCCTTGTAATTATTCCGAGAATAACTAATAATATCAGCACGAACCAGAATATCCTATTTGGATTAGACTTAAAGAAATTCTTAACCTTCTCCTTTCTCTCTTCTATAATCCTATCTTTGCCTTCCATTTTAGATGAAAACCAAGGTTTTGCTGACAACTCCATAGAGAAGTTCTCTTAGCGACCTTTAATGGGAAGTATAAGAAGTAGTTTATAAAGATTTTCTACTAAAATCTTTAATGTTCATTTCTCACGAAATTTCACATATAAATCTTTTAGAACAGAGAGGGAGTTATGTAAACTTCCATGAGGGCTGCGGCAAACAATACAACAAGTGCTATTATGATAAGAACAAAAGAGTCTTTTATTGTCTCCCAGAATTTTTCTGTTTTGAACTGGTGCTTAATTGCTGCTGATGATATAATTCCGCCGGCGAGAGCAACTATGAAATAAGAGGCGATTTCAGGAATACCATGAATAAGATATCTTGCAAGCCCGAGAGGCAGATTGATAATCTGTGATTTTGCAAAGACTCCTATTGCCGCTGCAATCACGCTTGCGTTCCATGCCAGTATGAAAATTACTCCTGCCCCGAATATAAGTGAGAAAACCAGTGTAAAAACTAAAACACCGATGTTATTTGAGAATATTGCAATTAGTCTTTGGCTTGAACTCATGTAAGTATCTATCTTTGATGTTACCTTCCCATTTATAGCATACTCTGTGATGCACTGATTAAATGAAGAGGGCCTGTTAATCTGGCAGTAAGTTTCTATCTGCGCTGTAAAACTCTGATTTGATGGCAAAACAATGTATAAAACTGAATATGCAAGAACAAAGCCAAGGAAGAGCCATAAGAATGTGTAAATTGCTTTTTTGTGCTCCTTAATCAGGGCAAGAATTCCCCTTTCTGAAGTTATCTTGCTTTCTTCCAATTTAATCGTGTAATAAACAAAAGGCATTGAGAACATAACTGTAAATGTGACAATAAGAATTCCTGAATATTTAGATAAAACAGAATCCTGCGCAAAAATCCAGTTTACCAGCAAAATGGATAAACTGGCATAAAAAACCCCGACAAAAAACAGCTCAAATGGCTGCCTTTCGGCCCTCTTTGGACTTATAAGCATCTCTAGCATTTTAATAATTTGATATTGTGCCTTAAATAGTTTTGTCTGCAAAACTATTTGTACAGAACTTAGCAACATATTTTTATATGCGTGATTGTTAGAACTAATATGAATACAATGAGAAATTGACAATTATTTCTCAAGTGTTCATTTTCATGTATGGAGAACTAAAATGAATAAAGATGAGCTGGAAAGCATATACAGAGACATAAAAGAGATAAAGATACAGGGAGCTACAAACATAGCAAAAGCTGCTGTTGAAGCGTATATTGCCAGTCCGACAAAAGAGAACAAGAGAAAATTAAAATCTCTTAGGCCGACAGAACCGATGCTTTCAAATGCCTTAAATTTTCTTGATAAATATAATGGGGAAGAAATACTCTCTCATTTTTCAAAATCGCAGGAGAAAATAAATAAATTTGCTCTTAGATTAATAAAGAATGGAATGAATGTTTATACACATTGCCATTCTACAAATGTAATAAAAGCGCTGATTTATGCAAAAGAAAACAGAAGGAAATTTGAAGTTTATAATACAGAGACAAGGCCGCTTTTCCAGGGAAGAATTGCTGCAAGAGAGCTTGCTGCAAATGGGATAAAAGTAACTACATCTGTTGATTCTGGCATGTTTGAGCTAATTAATAAATCAGATTTAGTTCTGCTTGGAGCTGACGCAATTTTAAAATCTGGAATTATAAATAAGATAGGGAGTGAGATAATAGCAGAGCTTGCTTATGACCATAATAAGCCACTTTATGTTATAGCTGACTCATGGAAGTTCTCACCAAGAAATGTTGAGATAGAAGAGAGGGATTTTCATGAAGTCTGGAATAATGCGCCTAAAGATGTAAAAGTAATAAATCCAGCATTTGAAAAAGTAGAAAGCAAGTTTATCAGGGGAATTGTGTCTGAATATGGAATATTAAGATTTGATGATTTTGTCAAGAAAGCTGAGAAAGTGTTTTAATTTATCTTTTCTGGTTTTTTACATTTTTTAATTCGGAAAGAGATTTATTCATTAATCCTCTGTATAATTCAAAAGACGCCATAAGAGATGCTTTTGCTTCGTGAAAATTTCTTATCTGGGATTCTATAATCTTCTCTGTTTCTGCTTGGGTTTTTTTAAGAACAACGCCTGCGCCAATATTGACAAAAAAGTTGCTGTCCTCGCACGAAGATTTTAAATAAACGCCTTTTCCAACTGAAGATAGCATATTCTTGCCTTTTGCCTCCTTTAAAAATTTCAGATTATCCTTGAATTCTTCAAGTTCGCTAATCTGCTGCAAAACATAATATATTTTCTCATCAAGCTCGTGAAGATTCTTCTCAATTAAAGAAACCTTGAGCATTGCTTCTTCGTTCATTTCTTTATCTTGTTCCATTTGTTCCATAACCATAGTATTGTCTAGAAATGGGGCTTTTAAATTTATTTAACAGATATCTTCCAAACTTCAAGACTCTCAAAGAAGAATTTTTGCGAGGAAAGAATTTTGTGTTTCATGGAGCTCTTTTTAAGGAGGTTTAAGATTCTTTCTTTAGGTGTTAAGGATGAGATAACAAGAAGAATAATTCCATATTTATTTAGATAATCTTTCACGCTTCTTAAGAATTTAATTATTATCTCATCTCCTCTTTTTCCGCCTGTTGTTGCTAACTTGCTTTCTTTGTCTTCTCTTCTGTCTTTTGGCAGATATGGGGGATTAAAGGCGATTATGTCAAATTTTTGTTTTATATTTGAGAACAAGTTTGATTTAACTGCATTAATGTTTTTTATCTTAAGATTATCTATGGCCTCTCTATCTATATCTGCTGCAAGAACTGATTTTGCTCCAGCGGCGAGGGCGGCTTTTGCCTGAATGCCAGAGCCAGCTCCTAAATCAAGGAAAGACTTATTTTTTACATATTTCTTAACTTCTCTCTCAAGCAAAAATGAATCTTCTCTCGGCGCGTAAATCATTTGCAATATAAATTAAATTTTAAGGGAAAAATTTATCTACTAATGCAAGAAACTGGTTTTTGAACAATAACATTGAAAGCGCAATGGCTAAAATGACGAGACCGGTAAGAGTTATCAAAATCCATTTTAACCTGCCTGATGCTTCTTCCTGTTTCTTTGGAATATCTTTTATAGATTCTTCTTTCATTGGAGATGGAAGAGGAGAAATTCCTCTTGAGATGTATGATGATGCTTCATTAACCTCTTGCTGATTATAGCCGGCATTGATAAAACTTGATGTTGCTTCTTCTAAATTAAATCCCCTGTTCAACGCATTTTTTATCCCTGCTGCTATTTCATCATTGGTCATTTGTAAGACACCTGCTGTTCATTAAGAACTTTCGTTCTTGAGGTCTTGCTAACAACTTCCCTTTTATATCCTGTAACCACTTAATCATTTTAAGATGAGAGCCTGCCCATTTTGCATAGAATGGACAGTTTTATTAATTTTATATCCCATTTCTTGGGCAAGGTCTAGAGTGCCGCTCTGTTTTTTTAAATCTCCATGCGAGGGAATTATGTGCTCTGGATTAAGAAGCCTTATAAGGTCTCTTATATCTTCCCTTCCTCCGTGACCTGAGACGTGAATATTATCAAAAATTCTTACATTATGCTTCTTGAGTCTTTTGTTTAGCTCAAAACGATTTGCTTCGTTTATAGGGGATGGAATTGTCTTTGAGGAGAAAATAACCTGGTCGTTTGAAGATAATTTTATTGGGAATTGGTTTCTTGAAATCCTGTCAAGAATAGAACCTGGCTCGCCCTGGTGTCCTGTACAGAGAATCAAGTAATTGCTTTTGTTCTGATTTACTTTTTTAAGAACTTTGTCAATCTGCTTTCTAAAAGAGAGCATCTGGACGTGGCGCATAAATGGGGCTTTGCCTATATTGTTTGCAGCTGTGACATATTTGTTCATACTTCTTCCAAGAATAATAACTTTCCTGTTCAGCTTGTCTCCTAGTTCAGCTATAGTTTTCAATCTGGCTATATGAGATGAAAAAGTTGTAACAATCATGCCAGAATTTCTGTTGTCAGTTGAGAAGAAAACATCTTCAAGCAGACCTTTTGCTATTTTTTCAGAAGGGGTTTTCCTATCATCATTTGAATAAAGAGAGTCTACTATTAAGGATTTTACTCCAATCCTAGAAAGTTCTTTTAGCCGTTTATAATTTGGCTTATCTCCAAAAACAGGCGAGTTGTCAAGCTTGAAATCATTTGCATAAGCTATAATTCCATTAGGAGTATGAACAGCTATTAAGGTACTCTGCAAAGTTGAGTGGGTCATGTTAATAAATTCAACTTTATACGATTTTTTTCCCTTGATATAATACGAATTGTTTGGGTGAACTGATATAATTTTATTTCTTAAGCTTGAGTTGTTGTCTTCTAACAAAGTTTTAAGGACCTCTGTTGTAAATGGGGTTCCCAAAATTGGAGCGTTATAGCGATAAGCATTGTATTGGAGGGCGCCAACGTGGTCAAGATGAGCGTGTGAGATAAGTATTGCCCTGACTTTCTCTCTTAAATTATTTGAGTCAAGATATAAATCATCTGGCAAAGCTCCTATCGCGCGCATGCCTCTCTCTGTAGGAACTTTTTCTCTTTCAGCCAGGCCAACTATCGCCGGCATGAACAAACCGTCATCAAACAAGATAACATCGTCTCCTGTTTCAAGGGCAGTCATGTTCTTTCCCACCTCGTTATAACCTCCAATTGTGTGTATTTTCATACAAACCTAAATCCAATGCTGTTTAAATAACTTATTAGATATCATGGAGCTAAGGTATAAATACGAAAAAAGATATCTTAGAAGATGAAACTTAAGGAAAAATCCAGCGCAAGGATAAAAAGAGTCTATCTGCTGCTTGAAGCGAAAGGCAGGGCAAATGTTGAAAGAGCGATTCTTGATTATACTGGTGTTCTTGGCTGGGCAAAGGCATCTCCAATATTTGTTGAAGGCGGGAAATCTGAAGGGAGAATTATTCTCTCTATAGGGAGGGCAGAGATAAATAACATGAGGGCAGCCTTTGAAGCTTCTCCTCTTTCCATAAAAATATTAAAAGTTTCAGGAACAATAAAAGGCGTTGAGAGATAGTAATAAGACAAAAGCGGAAGTTTTAATTATCTAATTTATCTGAAAGAGAAATGAAAACAAGAGGCCAGATTCAGATATCTTTTGGAATGATCTTTTCAATAATTATCATAATCGCCACAGTTGCAGTAGGATTTTATGTAATAAACTATTTTTTGAATCTAGGAAGCTGCACAAAGACAGGATTGTTCTGGAATGATTTGAGAGATGAAGTTGATAAGGCGTGGAACAGCGACATAACTCAAACAATATTCAAAGGAAATGTTCCTTCTGGCATAGATTACGTCTGTTTCGGCAATATAAGTGTAGCATCTGCTGGAGATAGTGAGATGAATATAGTTGTTTCTGAACTAAAAAATTATGGAGAGGACGATAAAAACTCGTTCATTTATCCCCCTAAAAGAGCGTGTGAGATTGCATTCTATAATTTAAAGCACGCCAGTTTTGATAGTTTCTTTTGCGTTCGTGAGAAATCTGGAAGCGTAAGTGTAAAACTCTCAAAATCGAGCAGTGATGCGCTAGTTAAATTAAGCAGACCTTGACATGGGAGCGAAGGAATTTGATTATTATATGTTTATAGACTATTCAGAGAACTTTCTAGGTTATATGATTCTAGAAAAAGCCAGAAAGAAAGAGTTTCTTCCCAAGATATCAAAATATTCTAATTTTGAGAAACTTGTTAGGATAATTGACGGAAACAATACAAAAGTTGTTAAAGAAAATGAATTAAAAAATGGCTCCATAGAATATAAAACGAGTTTAGTTCTTGATAGTTTATTAAATATAGAAAGATTAAAGCATGAAAACTATTAGATGGAATATATAGTTATTTAAATGTTATAAATCTTTCTGTTAAAGGAGATATTTATGAATAAAAGAGGGGTTGAATTTAGTTTTGGATGGTTATTTGCACTAGTTGTCGGAGCAGTGATAATCTTCCTTGCAATTTACGCAGCAATAAAATTTATCGGGAGCGAGAAAAGTGTGCAAGAAACAGAGAGCGCAAAACAACTAGAGTCAATTTTAATTCCTATAGAAACAGGAACTGAAGAAGGCAAAAGCACAGCACCAATAATTTTCCCTGCAGAGACAAGAGTTTATAATGAGTGCAATAGTGAGGGGAACTTTGGGGAGCAGTCTATAAGAGTTTCTACATTATTTGGAAAAAAATGGCAAGAGCAGGGGTTGCCAGTAGTGTCATATAACAAGTATATTTTTTCTCCAGATTTAATGCAATCAAAGGAAATGTACGTTTTTTCCAAGCAATTTAAGATGCCTTTCAAGGCGGCGAATATTCTAATCATGTGGAGCGATAAATATTGCTTTGAAAATCCTTCAAATGAGATTGAAAAAGAGATAGAAGAGTTAAAGCTGAATAATGTAAATATAACTGATGACATAACAACGTGTGATAAAAAAAGTAGAAAGGTCTGCTTTGCTTCCGAGTCGCCTATGTGTGATGTTGTTGTTAACACGAGGGCAAACAGTGCAACATGGAAAGGGAAACAGCCAGTTTATTATGAAGGTTCTTTAATTTACGGAGCTATTTTTTCTGAACCTGAAATTTATGAGTGCCAGATAAAAAGGCTTATGAAAAGAGCATCTGAACTTGCTCTTTTGTATAATTCTAAGAGTGAGCTTATTGCCTCGGAAAGCGGGGGATGCAGTTCAGATTTGCAGGGAGAGCTGAAATCTCTTGCAGCTGCAGAGATGCAAATTAATAATTCAGCTGATCTTAGGAACATTAATTTACTAGCTGAAGAATTAAATGAAAAGCAGAAAGCCATGACTAGCTGCAAGATTTGGGGAGATTGATATGAAAAAAATAAAGAAAGGTCAGACAAAAATACAGGAGATGGCTTTTGTTTTAATTGCAATTGTAATCTTCTTTTCAATGGTTGCACTAGTTTATTTTTCAATCAGACTTTCAAGTTTAAAGGGAGATGCAGAGACGCAGAGGGAGCAGTCAACCAAAGAGATTATAAGGAAACTATCTGATATTCCAGAGTTTTCATGGGCAGATTGTTCTGGCTGTATTGATATGGATAAAGTGTTTGTGCTTAAGGGCAAGAGTTCTTATAATAATTTCTGGGCACTAGATTACCTAGCAATTGAGAAAATTTATCCTAACAGAACAAAGAGTGAGTGCACAAACGCAAATTATCCTGAATGTACGACTATCATCCTAATAAACAAAACAGGAAGTTATGGAAGCCCTACGGGGGCTTTTGTCTCTTTATGTGGATATTATAAAGAATATGGGGGTATAAGGTGCGAGCTTGGCAAAATATATGCTTCGGCTAAAGAAATACAATGATAAAGATAAGAGAGAGAAATGGGCAGGAAGAGATTGTGGGGTTTGTAATTATTGTCGTCATTGTTGCAGTTGTGCTTAGCGTTGTTTTGGGGGTGTATATCAGGCAAGAAGCACCAATAACAAAGGCTGAAAGCAAAGATGTTTCACAGTTCTTAGATAGTGCTATGGAATACACGAGTGAGTGCACAAATGGCATAGGTGAGTATTTTTCAGTTGAGGAATTAATTAGAGAGTGTTATTACGACTCTAAGTGTAATGGAGCGAGTTCATGCGATATGTTAACCCGAACTTTACAAGAGATGATAGATTTTAACTGGAAGATTGGAGAGGATAAACCTTTCAAAGGGTATATGTTTAATGCAAGTTATTCATCAGCCAATAAAGAAGAAATTCTGCTGATAAAAAAAGGGCTATGCGCAACAGAAAAAATAGGGGCAGAACATCTTAGTCCTGCAACACCTGGAGCAATTATAAGCATTCTAGAGATATGTTCTTAGTTAAATAGTGATGTTTATATGAACAGAATCTACCACTAAAACTGGCTTTAGGCGCTCGCGCTTTCCTGTTTTTTGGGCAATTAAATCAATAAAACCAAATTTCTCAAGCAATTTTATATCATCATTTACAGCCTTAAAGTCCCTTTTTAACATTTTTGCCAGCTGGTATATTGAATTTGGCTTTTTCAGCCGAATAAAATAGAGAATTTTGGCTTTTTCATTGCTCAATAAATGCCTTAGAGCAGATAATCCCTCAAAATCATATTCTGAATGTTCTCCTATTATCTTATTGAAGAATGTTGTGAAAGCACCACCCTCATCGACGATATTTATGTCCATTGTCTTTGTTATTTTTGCCATATTCTTGAAATGTTATTAAATTAAAGTATATTCTCTATATATATGTTTCCATTTTAATATATTATAAAAATTACATATATGTCTATTTTGTTGAATTTTTGTTTTTTGTTAAGCTAATCTTCTAAATTAGTGGTAACACAAGATTTATAAACAACTTTTACCAAAACAGGGTTGTTACTTCGATTAAACGAAAAAAGCAGGGAAAGCTTTTTAAAGGATGTTGAATTTCAAGATATACTCTGTAAGCTCAGAGTGCAGATTAAGTGTGATTAGTTCTAAATTAATTGCACTTAACTGTCGGCGAGCTGTTTTACAAAACAGCTTCCTCTAAGAGGAACCGAAAGGTTGCCAATCACAAAGAGCTGAAAGGGGGTTAATAAAAAAGTGAAATTTAATTTCAAAAAAATTGCATCTGTAATAGCAAGCACAGTTATGCTCAGTTCAACAGTGGCATTGGCCGCTGCAGCAAACTATCCAGCACCTTTCGTAGCGAGTGGTGTTTCTGATGTTGCTGTAGTTTATGGCGCAAGCGCTGCACAAACAGATCTTGTAGCGGCAGTAGACATAACCACAAATTTGCAGTCTAAGTTAACAACTGTGGCTGCAACAACTGGTGGTTCTGCAACTGTATCTGGAGAAGCAAAGGCAATTGAAACTGGCAGTCAGAAGCTCTATTTAGGAGACTACATGAACTCTACTAAGACAACTTTCACAAGTACAGAATTGCCAAAAGTTTTGGCTGATGGTAAAATTACTGATACTGACGGCACGTCTTTTACTTATAATCTAAAAGTAAATACGCCAAGTACAGTAGTCAGATATGGAAGACCATCGGGTGTCTCAAGTTCAGAGAATCCATTCATCTATGTTGATCTTACTTCTTCGAGCCAGACATTCAGCCAAGATATAGTTTTTCCAACTGCAGTCAACGTGACTAAATTAGCTGACAAAGATATAACTTTGTTCGGCAAGAAATTCACGTTTACCGGAGCAACAGCAGACCTTATTTCTACAGGCACATCTAGAAAAGTTGTTCTGTATGAAAACTCAAATACAAAGCTCGTAAATTCTGGTGAAACTGACATTGTCGTAGTTGGCGGAACTTCCTATACAATAGGAGTTACATCTGTTGAAAGTGCAACTGAGGGAACTATAACCGTAAATGGTGTTTCCCAGAAAGTAACTGAAACCAATTCGTACAAAGTAAGCGGACTTGACTTATACATAAAGAATGTCATTGGACCAAATGTCGCAGGAGAAACAAGAGCCATAGAAATCTCGGCAGGAGCTGCCAAGCTAACTCTTGAAGAAGGATCTACTGTAACAAAGGGTTCAAATAGTGTTTATGGAACTTCAGTAGCATATACTGGAAGTGGAGGCAAGGTCTCTAAGATAACCGTAACAGATACACCTTATTCGTTTGATACGCCAATCAAATACCTAAAGGCAGGAGATACTATAACTGAACCTGTTTTTGGTGCGTTCAAAATAACATTTGCTTCGTATGCTCCAGCAGTTGATGATTCATCAAAAAATTTAATCACATTTAAATCAACAGGAGAGAACAAAGCAAGCATGAAGTGGACGAACAAGAATAGCAAGACCTATGATATGGACATGTTTGAAGCAGGCAGTTACTATGTAACTTCTGAAGGTATTGGTAACACAACTGATGCTAACAACGCAACTTATTCGTATAACGCAACAACCTTAGCTTATGATACCTACAATATTGTTACAGGCACTGGAGCTATTAGGTTAAATGACTACTTCATAACGAGAAACAATGAATATTCTCAAATATGGAGAGTTGATAACTATCAGCCGAATACTGGAGAAATAACAGTTAAGGATCAGGGTAGTGGTTCAACATCAACTAAAGTTACTTTCAGCAACGGTACAGCAGGTACTGTTTCATTAACATTAGCTGACGGCAGTTCTGCTACACTTACTCTTGTAGGTAATGGAACATCTGAATCAACGATGAACATTACTGCATCTTCAACAAGCCCACTTCTTTACACAAAGGGCGGGGCTTTGATAAATCTTACAAGACTGGCAAATCCAATATTATATAACACAACAGGCGCATCCAAGATAGAGTTCGTTGAAGAAACATCTTATAATGATGGAACCTTCACAGATGTTGCAGGAGCAACACTTGGAACAGCAGTAACAAACTTTACTTTATTGTGGAAGACCGGACAATCCGGAAACGACATAAAGTTCAGCGAGCCACAGGTTAGAGGCCTTGTAGGAGCGGTTCCAGTAGGCGGTAGCGCGGATACTGGTACAACTGTAGGTGATTATAGTACATACTATTTGACCAGATACGGCACGTTCATAAAGAAAACAGGAAATAGCAATAGTGATAACAGTATTGACATTTATTATCCTGGAACAGCCGCAAATGCGGGAGTTTACATTAGTGAACTTGCTTCAGCAGTTACAACAGCAGGTGGAACAACTTTAGTCCCTATAAAGGACAGTGAAGTTGCGACATCAACAGCCAAGAACTTAATAGTTGTGGGTGGTAGCTGTATTAATACTGCGGCAGCAGACTTGCTTGGAAGCACGACTCCATTATGTGGAGACGAGTGGGAAGCTAAGACAGGTGTTGGAGCTGGCTCATTCCTTATCCAAACATTCGCGAGGACAGGAACGGGAGTTGCAACATTAGTCGCTGGTTACAATGCAGAAGATACAACCAATGCAGGCAAGTATTTGACTACACAAACAGTCGATACAACTGTAGGTAAGAAGTACACAGGTACAACTGCTACATCTGCAACATTGGTCACGGCATAAACAGAAAATTTATTTTTAATTTTCTCTTTTTCTTTCTTTTTTTATTTTTCAAGGACGGCGGGAGCCAGATTCAGTATATAAATTTAGAAAAGTTTATATACTATAGCGACTTATATAATTATTATGGATACAACTATACAAATAAGCAGAGAACTCTTAGAGAGACTCGCAAAGATGAAGATGTATAATAAGGAAAGCTATGAAGAAGTTATTTGGGATATGATAGAAGACAGGCTTGAGCTTTCAGAAGAGACTAAGAAAGATATTGAAATATCAAGGGAAGACATCAAGGCAGGGAGAACTATCTCGCTTGAGAGATTAAAGAAAAAACTTGGTGATTAGATGTATTCTATTGAATTAACAAAAAATTCTGATAAAGAATTCTATAATTTGCCTCGAGATATGCAAATGAGGTTATTAAATGTTTTAGATAGAATAAAGATAAACCCTTTTCATTTTATTAAGAGAAAAGAAGGAACGGACAATTTTATTCTTAGGGTAGGAGATTATAGGGTCATAGTTGAGATTGACTTAAGCAAACAGATTATCTACGTTGTTAAAATTGGACATAGAAAAAAGATATACAAAAATTATCTTTAGTTTAGGAATATCAAAAGAAATAAATCTTTACATATAAATTTTTAAACTGCATTTGTGGAGAGGGTTTATGGCATTGCAGATAAGAAAAATAGAGACAAAAGAAGAGAGCGAGAGAAAGCAAAAGAGAAATACCCTTATATTGAGCATAATAATGATATCCATCCTCGTGTTCAGCACTGCAGGCTATTTTTCAATAAGGGATGATAATAGCGGCACTAAAAATAGTAATGGGGATAATGGAGTCCAGAATATAGGAAATTATTGGGTTTTTAACTATCAAGGAAACAACATAAGATTATCAAATTCTCCTGAAAGCACGCAGAATGTTAGCGTAGTTATGTTCAAAAGAATTAACGACTATGCTGGCAAAACAATATATGTTGCAAGTGATTACGATTCTGGTCTTTATGAAATTTCCTCAACATTTGGGAACTATGTCGAAAGAATACAACCTGCCTGTTATGGCTCTTGCGATAAGAATCTTCCGGAGAAGAATTGCAGCGATACAATGATTGTAATCAAGAAACTAAATGAGACAGATGCAAAAAGCAAGGTTTATGAACAAGAAAATTGTGCTTTTATTGAGGGAGATTTGAAGGCTGTTGATGCATTCCTTTATAGAATATTCGGAGTAAGATAGAAATTTATGGCAAGAAAAAGAAAAATCATTAAAGAAGAAGCTGAAAAGGAGACAGAAATAGACAAGAAGATAAAGAGTTACGTAAAGAGCTACTCTCCTCTTGCTATCTGGATTGGAGTGCTTATTGCCGTCTTTATTATCTTTTATTTTGCTTTCCAAGGAATTGGGAAAGTGGAATATGGGGGAATTACATTCAAAAAAGTAATGTATGGGAATATTCCATTATACGGCTATAGCTACAGCCTAATAACTCAAACAGGAGAGATTTTTAAATATAATTTATATCTTAGAAACAATCCCAAGGAGAACGATGTAAAGATAGAAGACAAAATTGAGATTAACAGAGCTGCAATAGTTTATGTAACCATAAATGGAACAGACCTCCAGAAGTGCAATGACACAATCATTGCAGTGGCACAGCTCTCGCAATTTCTAACAGGAAATCTTTATTCTATAAAAGGAGCAACTCCGAACTTTGAAGATGCAGAAAAGACAAATATAACTTATGCTGATTGCGATACATTCCCAGAGAATACTGTTATAAAACTTGAAGCTGGAAATGAGACAATTGTAAGCAGAGAAAATAACTGTTATATAATAAGGGCTGCAAATTGTGAGATATTGCCAGCTAGTGAAAAATTAATTGTGGAATATTTGGTTGGTAGCAGGACTAGCTAAGGACGGCTGAAGTTTATCTTCTTAATTTATGCCTTAGATATTCTATTAATGGCGGAAGAATTGAGATAAGGATTATAAGCAATATAACAATTGTCAGATTATCCTTGACAATTGGAACCCTGCCAAAGAAATATCCTCCCAACAGAAAGATTAATACCCAAGAAAGCGCACCTATAACATTAAAAATTAAAAATCTCCTGTAATCCATTGCCCCGATTCCAGCTACAAAAGGGGCAAATGTCCTAATAATCGGGATAAATCTAGCATAGATTATAGTTTTTCCGCCATATTTTCTATAAAACTGCTTTGTTTTATCCAAATACTCTCTTCTGAATAAAGAACTCTTTGAAAAGACTTTATCGCCAAAATAATTTCCTATCCAGTAATTAACTGTGTCTCCTAGCACAGCTGCAAGGACCAAAATTAAAAATAAAATTACAATATTAAATACACCTTGCGCTGCAAAAGCCCCTGTTAAAAATATTAGAGAGTCTCCAGGCAGAAAAGGAGTTATGACAAGCCCGGTTTCCAAGAAAATTATAATAAAAAGGATAATATAAGTGAATAGTCCATAATTTTGGATAATGAGAGCAAGATATTTATCAATATGAATTATAAAGTCTATTAAATTAAAGAGCAAAGTCATTTTTTTCTTTTTCCTTTATTTATTATTGTATTAGATAGATTTTTTAAATCTGTGTAAAATGGAATCTCCTTTATCTTAAATATATAAACTGAAAGGAACCAGATTGCAACAATAAGAATAGTGCTTCCAAGATACCAAGTT
>Ga0209541_10001143_pt1 | contig 53127 bp, 36 predicted proteins | sample RifCSPlowO2_01_FD_184027 | JGI IMG/M metagenome (GOLD analysis project Ga0209541, IMG submission 184027) | Groundwater microbial communities from Rifle, Colorado - Rifle CSP2_plank lowO2_0.1 (SPAdes) (version 2) | ecosystem: Environmental > Aquatic > Deep subsurface > Groundwater | place... | reverse complement strand
CCTTCTCTGTTGTGTGGGATGATGGCATGATTGTACGGATACCAAAGGTTGATGAAAAGGGTAAAGAGATAACTGATAAAGACGGGAATACGGTGTATGAGACGTCATGGGATCTCGCAAAAGGGAACAAATTCCGTATCGGCAAATATACTGCAAATCTCCTGATGGTATATGATAATGGTGAGCGTGATGTGCCCCTTGAAGCACAAGTGTCGTTTTGGATAGTGCCTTGGAAAATCCTGCTTATTTCATTTGCAATAGGTTTATTTGCTCTGATCGGAATCCGCGCAACGCTTTCCTCAAGTCTACGAAACCTGCGACAGAAGAAGAATAAATAGGTACAATACATTGTATGAAACGAGTTTTAGTAATTTCTACTCTCTGTTGTCTCTTTATACTCAAAACTACGGGTGCTCAAGCAAATGAAGCAAAACAAGGAATCACTGTGGATCCTGCGTTTATAGAAATTGATCTTGAAGAAGATGAACAGGAAGAAACATTTGAGTTTGGATTCCAAAATAATAATAAAGAATCTGTAATAATAGAGCTTTTTACGCTCAATTTTAGGCACAAGGATGAAACTGGTCTTGTGCAATTTATCGGGGATGATACAACGAGTTACGAATATTCGCTCGTTTCGTATATCTCTGTGCCAGTTGATTCTATAAGAGTTGCGCCTGGTGAAAAGGAAGTTGTTCCCGTTACTGTAAAAAATAGACTGGATTTATCCCCTGGTGGTCATTATGCCGGTATTATCGGGCGCATCACGTCTGACAAAGATACTGCACAAAACACAAAGGTTCGTCCATCAATTGCTTCGCTTATACTACTCAGAAAACGCGGCGGCGAGCAGTTTAATTTATCACTCAAAGAAGTAGATTGGCCTTCACGAATTGTTCACTTTTTTTATACAGATAAAATCAGCCTAATGTTCCAAAACGAAGGGAACATACACCTTGTTCCAAGAGGCACTGTTGAAATACGAGACATATTGGGAAGGGTTATTTATAAAGGAGTTATTAATACTTCTTCTTTTTATGTATTACCTTCATCTAAACGACGGCTCACTATAACCATGAATAAAACTCTTAGAGCTCTCCCTATTTCAATAGATACCCTTACTGTAAAAGGAAATGATTCTCTGAAAAAAACTCGGTTTACATTTCAAGACTCATATATCCACATACATCCTATTGTTATTTTTATTCTAATAGTTGCATCCGGCCTAACTTTTGCATATAGTAAAAGAAAGTGGTCAAAAAGATAATTTTCATTTTGCTTTTGGTGCTTCTTATATGTACGACTCTTGGTTTTATTTTTCGAGGCAAGATTCAAAGTTATTTGCAAGGCAAGAAATTACAGGGAACAAAGCTTTCTGAAAGGTCTCAAGAATTTATTAAAGGACAGAAAGAATCAGACGATACCTGGAGATTTGTTCAAGAAGATGAAGAAAATCTGAAGAAGGGAAAGCCTGAAATTACTGAATTAGATGTGGATGATTGTTTTAGTTTAGCTATTCCATACAATATAATCAACGAACGTACAGATAGAAAATGTTTTCGCCACATCGTAACAGGAAATCCGAAAACAACAATAGTTGTCTATGTTGATGAGAAAGTATTGAGCTCAATAGATGAAGAACCTGGAATTCGATTGCGACGTGAAAGAAATAAGGAATATAAAGAAAGTAAAAAGATAATAAACGATCGTGAATTTATCATTTTCTCGAAGATTTCACAGGAGTCAGAAAAAATAGCATTTTCTTATTCTGGAAATAAGCTTTTTGTTTTAAGTATTCAAGCAAGTCCGTTTGATAAGATGGAAAAATTTGATAATGAATATTATGGAATCTTAACGTCAGTTAAATTTAAATCGTCATGAAAAAAACGTCCACAAAAAACATATTTAAAAAATTAACGTCAGTTATATTAACTCTACAGTTCGGTGTATTCTTAACGCTCCCTACATCAACCAACTACATACTGAGAAGTTTCGAATTTGGTGGAGGAGGAGATTCTAGTTCAAGTACCAATTACTCTATCGAATCAATTTTAGGAGAAGATGCAGCTCAAGGCAGCTCGACAAACTATTCGCTCAACTCAGGACTCGCATTTGTACAACAATCTCATGTCCCACCAGCTCCAACTTTTGTAAACTCAGCTAGCTGGTATAACAAGCTCAAAATTACCATAAATCAAGACGACACAGCTCCTACTGATACAACCTATGCTATAGCAATAAGTGATGATAACTGGGTAACCACCGAATGGGTACAAAGTGATAATACTGTAGGTGCTACGCTCGGAATAGAAGATTTTCAAACATATACAAATTGGGGTGGGGCTTCAGGAGAGTTTGTAACTGGCCTTACAGCAAATACAACATATAAAGTGAAAGTAAAATCACGTCAGGGAAATTACACTGAGAGTCCACTTGGACCAGAAGCTTCAGCAGCTACAGTGAGCGTATCTCTCACGTTCGACATAGATGTATCATCATCAGACACTGAAACAGCTTCACCTTATTCTGTGGCATTTGGTGATCTAACGGTTGGTTCAATAAGCACAGCTACGAACAAGGTATGGATCGATATTGATACAAACGCCGAGGCTGGAGGATATATTTATATAAGCGATGTTAATACTGGTCTAAAAAGTTCTGTTCACAACTACACCATATCTTCATTAACAGCAGATTTAACAGGTCAAAACGAAGGTTTTGGTATTCAAAGCTCTACTGTAGCTCAATCAAGTGGTGGCCCACTTGCTGCTGTTTCACCGTATGACGGGGCTTCAGAAAATGTAGGAATCGTTGATACAACAGTCCGCGAACTATACTCAACATCTAGCAGTCCTATTACTGCAGGACGTGGTTCCTTTACTCTAAAAACTAAAGCATCTAACACTACGCCTGCGGCAGATGATTATGCTGATACACTAACTGTGATAGCTTCTGGTACCTTCTGATATATTTAATATATATTAAGATATAGTCATTTGTAAAGCCCCAAACTAAATAGCCTCAAATCAATTTAAGGCTTGACAAAGCCTCAAAATTTGTTTTATTATGATTGTATACATAACCAATGATAATAAGAAGGATTTTTACCATTTTCACCTCACTGTGTTTTCTATTCTCTATTTTCCTTTCTCAAATCTCACATTTCCAATCACCCGCTTTCGCCGCAGCGGGCATTGATGAAATTATTAATTTTCAAGGAAAAGTTGTTAATTCGGATGGAACTAATGTTGCGGATAATGTTTATAGCTTTGAAATTAAAATTTATGATGGGCCTCAATCTGGTGATTCGACGCTTTTCACTGAAACATGGACAACAGCTTCACTTTTTTCATCCACAATGGCCTCTGCTCCAGGCGCTGGAGGTGAATCGCTTACCTATTCTTCAGATACCAACGAAAGTACTATTAAAGTAGGCCAGATCCTCACAAATGTCACAAAAGAAGAACAGGTAATAGTTGAATCTGTCAATACCACGTCAAACGTCATAACAATTTCACCTACTCGACAAGCATGGGCAGGCTCAGATACGGTAACAAATCGCATTTATGTGAATGACGGTGTATTTAGAATCAGAATTAATTCTCTCAACCAAGATTTGTCAGCCGTCGATTTTAACAGTGATGAGTTGTATGTTGGGGTAAACTTCAATGCTGACGGAGAAATGAAACCTCGAGTTCAGTTCACATCAGTTCCCTATGCTTTAAACGCGAAAACTGTTGCCGGACTTACTGTACAGGATGAAAATGCCTTAGCAGACACAACAGGAGTTATTAAAGTGCCGGATGGAGCCACACTTACCTTTCAAGGTACAGATACATATGTTGGAAGAGCTACAAGTGATACTTTAACCAATAAAACAATAGGTTCTACTGGACTTACATTTTCAGGTGCTTCACCGGATATCACATCTGCTTCAAATGAGGATCTAACTATTACAGCAGGAGGAACAGGTGATGCGGTAATCTCAACTGATGCAGATACACAATTTCGCATCGTAGCAGCAGCAGCGCCAGGTGTTGATTTGGTTGACATAACTAATACAGGTCAGGGAACAATAACAAGCACTGTTGATGGTCTGAGTATAGATTTCTACGCAGCAACAGGCGGTTCTGGTGAAACAAATGCTGGGGCACATATTACTATTACGGATTCAGGTGACAATAATGACACCATCTCTGGTCTGCAAGTTACAGCAGGAACAGCCTCGACAACTGATGAAAATCAATATGGTATTTGGGTGGAACAAATTACTGGAGGAAATGCTAATGAATATGCTTTAAATATTGATTCCGGATGGGACAGGGGTTTAACTATAGCAGATGCAGGAACGTATTCGGTTTTATTGGAATCTGATGATGGAGATGCTGCTTCTGGAATGACGTTTGGAACAACGTCTCCTGTTTCAGTTTTCAGGTCTGCAAATAATGAACTTACCATAGGGAGCACAACAAACGGATTTACTTTAGATATTGCAGCTGCAACATCGGCAACAAATGCTTTATATAACGGAGTAACACAACCTCTTATAACACAATTAATTTCTGCTGAATATCCGGGAGCTACACTCACTGCTTCAAATTCAGCAACAACCACAGGTAATATGACATCTGATATTACAAGAGACGCTGATCTTGGGTGGATGAATTATTATGATTGGACTTCTACAACAGTCTCACCACTGCAAGATTATACAGTTGCTGTAAAAGTTACTTTGCCTTCAAATTTCGTTTCCTGGCAATCGTCAAACGCACTTCAAATCAACTTCGCAACTGAATGGACTGATAATACAAAAAATAAACTCGATGTTTATATCTACAATATGACAGACACTCCTGCCCAGATAGTGACACAATCCCTTACCAATGTATCTGCACCTGCTGCAGACTGGGAAGTAATAACCATAGATGATTCTGTTTTAGTCGATGCCACAGCTCCTGATTGGGATGCTGCAGGAGAAACCGCAGTGTTTTTCTTAAAATTATCAAGTTTGAGAGATGCTTCGAACTGTACTGCGGGTTCAGATAACGGATGTTATGTCCGTGTAGGTGATATTACCTTAAATTATAAAGCTGCATTCTAAATGAGACACTTAAAATTCCCCTTGCATAAAAAGGCTTTTCATACCATTGCGATATATTATTTGATTTTTGTGGTGAACTTTTTATATGGTCCTTTTTGGAGCTTGGCTATAGCTCAAGAAAGTACTAGCTCTGCCGAAATACAAGGAACATCAACTTCACCTACGCCTGTAGCATCACCAACTCAATCAGTAGTACTTTCTCCTTCAACTGAACCAACTTTAGTATCCCCTTCTTTATCTCCCAAACCTACGTTCAACATATCTGATCCAGATTCTACAGCGGTGGAACCAACCACTGATATTTTATTTCCTTCTTCGTATCCTATGCTTGAAGACATACCCGTTCCAAAAACACAAAAAATAACAAAAGTACACAGACTTCTCAAAAAATCATTTCATTCAAATGAACAACTAGAAGTTATTGTTGAAAAAGATCTGTCTGTATCATTCTTTGTTCAAATTATAGATGACAAGGGTAAAACCTTTACACCTCAAGTATCCGAAGAACACACAGACGACCTAACTCAACTCAATGTTACTCCCCCATTAGGACTCAAGCCGGGGAAATACACCTTGAAAATTACCGATTCTCAAAACCACACTTTTGAACAAGATTTCACATGGGGTGTACTCGCTATTAACACAAATAAATCAATATATCTACCAAACCAGACTGCAAAGTTTTCTATAGCTGTTCTCGATAACTTGGGCGTAATGGTTTGCGATGCCAAAGTAAATCTGGATATCTTTGATCCTGATGGAAATAAAACAACACTCTCAACCATTGATCAAAGTATTTTAACAACCCCTTCGTGCGAGCTGAAATCTTATGTTGAAGAACCTGACTATAGCGCTCAATATACCGTAGGTAATGCAGGCAAATATCTTATGGTACTTTCAGCTGAAACAAGTGAGGGATCATACACTATTTCAGACGGTTTTGAAGTACGAGATTATGTGCCGTTTGATGTTGAACGTATTGCTCAAACAAGAATTTTTCCTCCTGAAACATATAAAGTAGAATTCAGTATTACTGCTTATGAAGATTTCACAGGGACTATCAAAGAATTTGTTCCAAAGGAATTTGATGTTTCACCTTTTGAAGAAAATCCTTATTCTGAGCTCATTAAATTCGATAATAAAACCTATGAAAATGATGAGAGTACTCCTTCTTACGAAGTTTCCTATCCATTTCAAGGATCATATCCGGTAAGTCTTGGATTTGGTGAAACGTACGATGATCAAAGCTTAGTAGAACGAATTCTCAATTTCGGACTTAAGGGGCATAATGGTATCGATTATGAGATTCCCGAAGGTACCCCTATACTGTCTGTAGATACCGGAACAGTGACGAAAGCTGGTCTGGGAATATATGGCAACACTGTTGTTGTTGAGCATAAGTGGGGTGAAACTCATTACGGACATTTAAGTACTATCCTTGTTAAAGAAGGAGATATAGTAGAACAAAATCAAGAAATCGCTTTATCAGGAAATACGGGTATTAGTACAGGGCCACACTTACATTTTTCAGTAAAACCTAATAATGCAGATGGCAATAATGGATATAAAGGAATGGCTGATCCAGAAGTATATCTCGCAGATAGTGGAAACGGACGTGTACTTTCTGCCTCAACAGCGACACACCAATCAGTACTCTGGAATGTAAGTATTAAAAAAGGAGATGTCATCACTCTTGGATATAAATATAAAGCTCCATCAATATCCCCTGAGTTTTATCTCCTTGGACCGCTTCAATTTTTTGACACACAAATTCAAGAAGAAAATCCTCTAGACGTTTTAGATATAAATACTCAGGAACTTGACTCAGTTACAATGAATGAAGTCGACTACAATGTGCCTTCAAATACCGCCTCTGAATCTTCAGACACAATCCCTTTAGTTGAAAATGATGAAAATTTGAATTCTATCGAATCATCGGATTCAGCAAACACAGACATAACTCATGAAGCTACAGAATCTGCAAAAATTGATGAAGGTCCAAGGGATGAAATAGAAAGTGAAAATGACTTTTTTGATCTTGTTGACTCGATCATCACAACAAATAAACTCAGCAATGCACACATCGTATTTGAAGAAGTACGTCTATGGCAGATTGCTGTAGATGCTTCAAATGGTATGTTGGTCTATGCTGAAGATGGCGCCAACAGCCAGCCACCCCATTATAGGGATTGGAGCGGGTCTGACTTGGGAAACGAAGCTAGTCTGCAGACTCAAGAAGCTAGCCATGGTGAGGAAAATTATGTGGTGTTAAAATCAAACACAACCACGTCTTCAACGGAAAGAATCTATGGAGCTTTGTCTGATGCCGGACATCTTGATATTCAAGTTTATTCAAGCGGAAGCTGGATCAATGGCACCAATGCGCCCGCCAATGGCGATTTTACTACAGGCATCGGTACTACCAATGATGTCTACAGGGGCTATGATATCGCCTACGAGCAATCATCCGGTGAGGCAATTGTCGTTTTTGAAGATACCAGCACTGCTAATATGACATTAAAATACCGCGTCTGGAATGGCTCAAGTTGGAGTTCCAGCGACCAAACGCTTGATTTTTCCGGCATATCTGGAGCGGCTAATATAACCACGCTGTGGGTGGAACTGAAAGAACGTCCTGGTAGTAATAATATCCTTCTAGCTTTTTCCGGCGATACCACCAATAAAGACTTATATGCTTACGAATGGGATGGGACCAATAATGTGTTTCAAAACGGGGCACTTATTGCCAACAATACTATGCAATCACCAGCAACCAAACATTTTGATGTTGCCTATGAATCGACCTCCGGGGAGGGACTGATTGCCTATGATTCCACTGAAGTTACCGGTTCAAAAATTTACGGGGCTACCTATACTTCAGGAAGCTGGGGTAGTCCTGCTGAAGTGACTGATACCGACAATTCCGGTCGTTGGCTGATATTGGAAGGCGATCCATCTTCAAACTACATTATCCTTGGTATGCAGGATTCGCAGACGTCAAACGATTTTGAAATTGATATGTGGAATGGCTCCAACTGGACGACCGCGGCGGATTTAATCGACACCGAACAAGAGGCCGGTATTGAAACCTTTGCGGCTCATTCATTTGGGATCGTCTGGGAGAAAAGCTCCAGCGAGGCGCTGATCGCTTTTGCCGACGCTAACGCAACACAGATAAGTTTCTTAGTATATAGAAAAGCCACTGATGATTATGTTTGTCCGGAAAGCAGCAATCAGGCGATTACCGACCTTGATAATGCCGAAGGCTCCAGTGGGCCGTGTGACTATACCACTGTTGGCTGGGCGGATGACATTTCCAATATCCAACTCGTCCCCAGTTTGATCGATGATGATATTATGCTGACTGCGGTTAATGATGTAACTTCAGCGATGCGGCCGGAATCTCTGCTTTGGACAGGAAGCAGTAATTCATTTTCTCAAACTACTAATCAAAGCAATTTTGAAACCGATGCCTCCCCGGATGCGTTTAATTCCCCCTTAGCTGAACCATATATGTTTGCTTGGAATGCCCCCAATCCGATCAATATTACCGGCACTTGTGACCAGTATGATGAAATAACCGATTGCACCGACAGCGGCGCGGAAGAAATAAAAGTCGCCTATGACGGTGTGGTGCAAACAACTGTAGATGGCACAGTCGACGGCTCCTGGCAGATAACCGGCATTCAGGCGCCCGCAAGCGGTCAGGTGGTAACCGTTTTTATAAACAGTGAGTCAACTGCAAACGAACGAGCTAATGCCGTAACTAAATATGATGGTAGCGGTAATATAACTGGTGTAAAATTATTCCAGCGGCATCTGACGATAGGAAGTGACGATACCGGCGTGACTGTCTCCAATACCAATCTATCGCAATACGATAATAGTGTCTCCGGCGACGCGGATATATTTTTCGAAGTTGACTCAAACGATGACCTTAACGTTGATACCAGCGGCGCCTATTCCGATGAAAAGCTCTATCTTAACGGTAGCGATACTTATCAACCGGGGACTGGCAATTCATCAAACGTGACGACAGAAAATTTTCATAGTGTGAGTGGTGCCACATTTGATATCACTGGTAATACCGTATACGTTGATGGTACCTGGAATAATGCGGGAACTTTTTCTTGCAATGCCGGTACAGTAGTATTTCGAAGTACTGCTGACACTGACACCATTACCTCTGGTGGTCAAAGTTTTTGTAACGTACGCATCAATAATAAACTAATGGCATATCATAAGTTGGATGAAGGGACTGGTACTGTTTCAACAGATCTGTCAGGTGAAGGTAATAACGGATCGGCCACATCTGGATCAACGTGGACAACGGGCATCCAAAATTCAACATATTATGGTGCAAATCCAGGCGGGATTAGTGTAGATGCTACACATGACGTAAATATGGGCAATATATCAGCTGTAGATTTTGATCAAGGGGATTCTTTTACAGTTTCTTTTTGGTATAAAACCACAAATGTTGCCGCGATGTCCATAATCGCTAAACAGGATACAACGGCAAATAATCGAGGATGGAATGTTCAAACTGGAGGTACTTGTGATAGATTATTCTTTCAACTTGCAAGCGTTTATTCAGGAAATAAAATTGAAGTCACATCGCCCGTTGATAGCAGCGCCCCTACTTCTGATTATTACTGTGGTGGTAATTGGCATCATGTAGTTTTTACGTATGATGGAACGGGAACACATGATGCGACTAAAGTAGCATTGTATTTTGATGGTACAAGTGCAACTTTAACTGACACTACTGGAGGCGGCACTTTAAATGGAACGACTCTGAATGGAGCTTCTTTTACCTTAGGAAGTAGAGACAGCAGTCAACAAAGGATGACCGGCTCTCTTGACGAGGCAAGGGTATATAAACGGATTTTGTCATCAACGGAAGTATCAGAACTGTATAACGGGACACATCCAACAGAAGGAACATATACGCTGTCAGATGGACTTGATGTCAATGGAAATTTAACGGTAAGCACAGGCAGTCTTGATGCATCATCAAGCAATTTTGGGATAAATGTCAATGGAAATTATACGAACGTAGCTAATTTAACTACCAGGTCATCAGCAAATATTACGCTTGATGCAACTTCCGGCACAAAAACTATTCGTTCAGATCCAGCATTTAATAATTTAGTTATTAATGATGGTGGTGGACCAACTACTTTTGGAGTTGATTATCAGAGATTTTTATCAAACGGTTCAGTCACGATTACTGGTGGTACTTTTACACCAAATTCGACTTGTTGGAATTCAGTATGTGATATTACAGTCGGTGGTAATTGGAGTAATAGTGATACTTTTACACCAAGTACCGGAACGGTTTATTTTAATAAAAGTTCTAGCACACAAACACTTAATTCCGGAGGAACAGGTACAGGGAAGTTGTTTAATAATCTGACCCATTCAGGTGCCGGGACTTTGCAACTTATTACGAATACTTTGGATGTTGACGGAAATATTTCAAATACTACTGGAACATTTGATTCCAATGCACAAAATATAACTGTGGCTGGTAACTGGACAAATGACGGCATATTTAATGAAAGTACAGGAACAGTAACTCTTGACGGGACAACTTCAACAACGCTTGATTCCGGATGCGCTGATTATGACGCGTGTACCAATGAAAACTTTGCCAATCTTATTCTTAATAAAACTGATGCAGCAGATGCAAATGACAACGTTACCTTATCCTCTACACATCTTCGTGTTACAACAACCATTACCATCACAGATGGTGAATTGGTACAAGGGGCTCTCAATGTTCGCTCAGAAGGTACGACTGCTATTTCAGTGGCATCAGGAACAAAATGGACTAATATTTCAACAGGTGATCTCAAACTTGGCGGAACGCTATCTAATTCAGGAACAGTTACATTTCAAGGAAACGGAGACACATGTGGACAAAATAATGATATACAAATTCGATCAACAGATACCACGCAACGGTCTTGGAATGGTGGTGGAACCTTTGATATTAATGATGTTGATGTGGATTATCAGGGCGGAAGCGCAAATATTACCGCATATAGCAGTACAGATGGCACTCACAACGACACTAACTGGACGTTTTCTGCCTGTCCTACATATACAGCAATAAGTCAGCCACAAACTATCTATCAGCAAGGTGTAGCTTACTCTACCGGTTACAGTAATCAAAGAAAAATCGTTCGAGATACCTATGCTAATCTTTATACAATCTATGTTGATAACAATTCAGACGCATATATTTCGTATTTAAGCCATGATGAGACTATGTGGCAACAATACCAAACCGCTATTGATACTGCTTCAACGTCTGTAGATTTGGATATTGACTCATCAGGAAATCTGCACATTGTATATGCATCTACACAGGAATCTGTGATTTATAAGAAAATATCTATTTCATTGGATAACAAAAATAGAGTTCCAAGTAGTGGTTGGACAATAAGTTCACCTGTAGAAATTCTAGGAGCGACAGTAAGCTCAGTTGAACCATATCCTTCCATTGTCATCGACAGTCAAAACAATCGCCCAGCCATTGTATACAACTATGATCGCACAACAAGTGAAAATGTTCGTTTTACTAGATGTAAAGCTGGTGGTGCATGCACTTCTACTACTGATTGGATCGGTGCAAATGATGCTAATACTGCTACTGGTCCGTTGACTGATAGTATTGCGGGAGATATCAACAGTAATTCGTTTGCTACCATTGTTCAAATGCCTGATGCAACAGGAACCAACACATATGATCTCGCTTTCATGGTCTACTATACCAACATTTCAGCAAATACTTTAAATTATGCTTATGCAACATGGGACGCTGCTAATTCAAAATGGAGCACATGGTCAACAGGATCAGAAGATGCGACCATATCTGCAACAGCAGGAGAAGAATATGAACTTTCAGTTAGCGTTGATTCATCATCTAACTGTAATATTTCTGATTCTGTCGATGGCTGCGTGGTAGTGGCATATAAAGATGCGGATGAGGATGTTGATGTGATAGTTCGTAACGCAGGATTTAATGTCAACACATCTACGTATGACCCCTCATCAACTACATACGACGACATCTCTTTAAGCACCTCTGGTGGTGTATATGTGCTTCTTGGAACCAATAGTAGTAGTGATCAACTTTTATATAAGCGGTATTCAGGATCTTGGACAGAATATATTCTTGACAGAGGTGATGTTAATGACGATCATACTATACGTTATCCTTCTTCCTTATATAATGGCACCGATAGTGAAGTATATGTGTCTTATACAAAAGCAAGCTCAACATATTATCGTATTGCATTTTCGACAGTAGAACTTCCTGATACCATGAACGCCGGAATTCAATACGATACCGATCATTCCACAATAATTGCAACAGGAGGATCAACATCAAACGGCGCCAGCACTAATTTGTTTTTTGATCTATGGGGAAGTTCCCCTTCAAAAGGTGATGAACTTACGCCGAAGCTTGAGATCCAAAATACCAGTACCAGCTTTACTGATTCTGTAACACATACAGGAGATGAAATCCAATATGATGGTGAAGACCCAGATGATGTTCGTGGAACGTGCGTTGTGTATGATGATCTTAATGACCAGCTAGTTATGTGGGGAGGTTTTCAGGGAAATACCTCAAAAGCAAATACAAACGATGCGTGGGCTTTGTCTTTGAAAGAAGGACAACGCTCTCAATGGAGAAAACTTACCACATCAGGATCACCTCCTCAAGCTAATAGAGCTCACGTCTGTGTATATGATGATTTAAATGATAGGCTTGTTGTTTATGGAGGATGGAATGGTTCAACATATTTATCTTCTGCTTACTTTTTATCATTACCAAGCGGTGGCACTCCAACATGGTCACTACCTTCGGTGAATGGTTCTCCTCCGGATAGCGGACAACAGCTTCAATCCTGTGCTATATACGATTCAACCAATGATAGAATGATCGTATACGGAGGATATAACGGTGCTGACGTTGATACTGAAGAAGTGTATGAATTAACCCTTCCGGCGGCAGGAACTCCTACGTGGACACAAGTTATTGGCCTTACTCCAAGTACTCCTTCTGCATCAGGAGCAGGAAGAGATGCAGCTTCATGTGCATATGATGCTGATTCTAATAGAATGATTATGTACGGAGGCCACATTAATGCGACGACTAACGAAGTATGGGCGCTTGACCTTACGAGTGGAAGTGAAGCATGGGCTCAAATATCTCCCACCGGAGATGCCGGAATCAGAGAAGGTCATTCTTCAGTAATCCAACCTGATTACAGTGGAACAGACGATCGTATGATCATTTTTGGAGGAAATAATGGATCTTATTTATCAGATGTATGGCAACTTGTTCTTCCTGAAGCAGGAGGAGGAACATGGACAGATAAAAGTCCAACAGAAGGAGATCATAGACCCCAGGAACGTGGTTATGGAAGTCAAATGGGAGTATATGATCCACTTAATACAAGAGCGTTATTTTTTGGAGGATATGATGGGACATATTACAGCAATACCGTTATATCATTTGATCTTCCTACTTCAGGACTATTTGAGTATAAAGAGGTTGCAGATATCCATTACTTACGAAGCAGAGATTCTGCAGACTTGGTTTATGACACCACAAATAATCAAGTAGTTTCGTTTGGCGGAGCGGGACGAGGTCTCCCTGCATATGCATATCATCTTAATGAAGTGTGGACATTAGCTACAGCAAGCAGCACTTTTGCATGGAAAAATATAACTCCTGACGAATCACCGCTTGTTCGAGAGCTTACCGCAAAAGTGTATGATCCCATTAATAATCAGTACGTCATGTGCTTTGGACTTAATATTCAAACTGTATTAAATGACTGTTGGGGATTATCTCTTGATGTTAGTACTACAAGACCTGCGTGGACATTTTTAAATCCCTCAGGAACTGTTCCTACTGCGCGGTGGGGTGTAATGTCGACATATGATGACCTTAATGATCGGATGGTTATTTTTGGAGGCAAAGATCAGGCTGGTACAAAGTTACAGGATGTTAAATTCTTGTCTTTACCCGATGGAACAACGCCTGCGTGGAGTACGCCTACCACAAGTGGAACACCTCCATCTATACGCTGGGGAGGAACAGCAATTTATGATCCGGGAAGAGATCGTATGATTATTTTTGGAGGAACTAACGATGTATCATATTACAATGATGTTTACGAACTAACCCTTCCGGCAGCAGGAAACCCCACGTGGACAACACTATCCCCAACTGGTAGTGCTCCTACAGGAAGACGAGGACATGTAGCAGTTTATGATCCAGATAGAGGTGATGGAACAGCACGAATGGTCGTTTTTGGCGGTTATAATGGAACGAATCAATATAATGATGTTTACGAACTTACTCTCCCAGGTGCTGGTGATGGAGTTTGGACAGACATAACACCAGCATCTCAATACACTCCCGAAGAGCGTCGATCAGTTGGAGGGGCTTATGATGAAGATAATGATCGATTGGTTATTTTAGGGGGAAGACGTACAGACGAGACATTTTTTGATGACACATGGGCATTGTCTTTAGGAGCAACAGAAAGCTGGACACGTCTCGATCCGAAAATCAAAATTCCCCTTGGTGTAACAGTAACGGGATTAACGCAAGGAGCAAATTATCATTGGCAAGCATGGGTAACAGGAGACATAGGAGATAGTACCAAAACATCATACGGATCTAATGAAGAAAGTGCTACAGACTTTTCTATATCAGGTGCTGCCTCTGCAACATTAGATCAGCTTCTGAAACACGGCGCGTGGTTCAGTAATGGAGTCGAACAACCGTTCACTTTTTAGTTTATTACTCTACGTCTATCGCTAGATAGTTTGTATAGTTAAATACCGTTCCATCTGTGGTCATTCCTACTTGAGCATATGGATCATTTCCCATTCCCATTGGATCAGGACTACTCTCTCCTGACGTATCGGTCCATTTTACAAACGTTCTATCGCTTCCTTTATTTGAAACCTTGTATGCGAAACCATGTAATTCATCAGATGATAAGCCTGAGTCTATTCCGACAAGACTTTCTGCTCGTGCTTCTATCTCAGCAGTTGTTAAATTACCACCTCCCGAAACTGAAACAGGTCCCTCTCCCCTTCGTGCTGACGGACCAAATTCAACGACTCGTTTATTTCCTCCACTATCTGTGTATACATACACATCAAACCCATCCACTCGATAAAAATCAACTTCTACTCCAGGACCATTTGGAGACATTAGCTTAGCAATATACTCATGATGTTCAGCAGGAGGTCTACCAATTCTTTGCAGGAAAGAACTTATGGTATCTCGATCTGGAGATTCCGTTCCCGCTGTTGTTGCTATTGCAACTGCTGATTGTGCTTCTGTTGGAGGTGCATCACTAGCACCTTGTCCAGTAGGTACACCTTCATCGGATCTCCCAAGTGCACGAGTATATCTATATGTTGCGCTCGCGCTTAAAACTAGTCCAAGTAGTCCTACTCCAAATCCACGTCTCGTTAATCTAAAATTACGTTCATCATCTGCATGGTTAATTCTTTCATCATTTGACATAATACATTGGGATTATAATTAGTAATATTATGGTCTGTTTCCTGCTTCATTGAGTGGGACTTCCTCAGCAGGTGATGGTCTTATAAAATCAGGCCAACCTGGTCCCATTTCTTTATAATTTCTTTGAATTTCTTCTTCTATTCGTTTTTCCTCGAGCTTCTGTCTGTACCAAAAAATTAATAAAAGAACAATTATAACAATTACTATGATGCCTAATAGTGGATATTTCTTCTTCACGAAAATATTGTATCACATTTATTTCAAAATATACTACTTGACAATATTCTTTTTGAGGTATATAAAGTCTCTATTTCTATGGGGCGAATTTTTAACTTCAGTCCTACTTTGCATGTAACGGCTATTCTTTCTATTATTAGTTACATATTTTATTATGATAAATCTAATTAAGGGTAAGCATCCCTTATTTCTTATTCTGTTGCTCGTTACAACAACAGCATTTTTTATTACACAGAAACCAGTTCAATCCGAAACACAGGAAATCACTTATTCAAGCCCTGCCCAGCTTTCGCCTGAAGCAAAGAGGGAACGTATTAAAGAGCTTCGGGAAAATCTTGAAGAAAAAGCAAAATATGAAGCTGAGCATGGTCAACTTACTACAGATGAACAAGGTAATAAATACTTTACCGGAGAATCTGCAAAAAAAATGCAAGCTTTGCGTGACGAAACACGTCGTGCAATTGATGAACTTATCAGACGTCCAACGTCTGAACAGGCTGTAGCACGAAATAACATCTCGGAGTTTGCGCAGAGTGCAAAACTTAACGCTAGTGACCTATCATATGCTTTTACCAATGTGACTATATATAATCAGAAAGTAAAAACTGAGATTTATGTGTCCGGACTTGATGCTTATGAAATTGATACGCGTACTGAAAAGGTAATTGATTATGGAGAACGATTACGAAAGCAAGGAGAAGCTCCACGTCAGTTAACAAAAATGGTGAACTATAACAAGGAACAGCTAAAAAATATGGCGAAAGTTCTTGCTGACAGTCAAACAGACATAGATCTAAATACGCTCACCTACTCCATTGCAGGAGACACGGACGATACTACATACGGACACTTTTTCTTCAGGTGGGAGGATCAAACACAAAAGCTTGAAGATGTTGGAGATATGCATCCCTTTATCCAGGTTGGGTACAACTCGGCTGGTGAAATTCTAAGCTACACAAACACGCTTGGACTATGAAAAACAAATTCAAACATTTACTAACCATCTGTATTATTGCAGTAATTGGCATTATATTGGTACATACAACTGAATTAAGAGATGTTTACGCAGTACCACCAGTACCAATGAATGGCGATCAATTATTGTGTTGGGGTCCCTATTCCGTACCTGAAGGTTGGTGCTGTCCATATCAGTTGAATTATTCAAAAGAGACTATATGTAACTCTTATATCCCACCTGGATATTGGCCAATAGGTAGTGGTTTTCGTGCGATGAATGCTGAATCAGGATATTATGTAGCTGAGGGAACAGGATCTGAATTTTGTGGTGGACCTAGTTTCCCTTCATATTATGCATGGAATACAGAAGATGGACCACATCATACATATGTATTTTGGAATTTCAAAGGTTGTATTGATTTAAATGGTGGTAACAATCCTTACTGGGACTCAAGCGTGTGGGCATTTATGCCAAGCAACACATCGGCAACAAGTACAGAACATGCAAGTTATACTATAAATCACAATCAATACTGGTATACAAATGTTCCGTGGAATCAAACACTCTACAACAATCAATGGAAAATGTTAGATTATAATTCTGGCTGGGTACATCAATTAAGATTACACGACACCACGGGTGAGACCAATATGACAAGAAAGGTTCATTATGATGATGCAATGATTATGTATTATTACCTACAATAAGAATGTGTTTATTATGTGTTATGAACTTCAGATTGAATAGGATGAAACATTTAATATTTATTCATAACAAAATGATATCTAAAATAACCTTATATATAGTTAGTATTGCAGTATCAGTTATTTTCTTCAATTTTGGAGTAAACAATACATATGCAACTGCAACATCTGGAGATCAGTTGTTATGTCATTTTATGAATCCTAGTTATGTTGAACCAGGTTACTGCTGTCCAGAGCAGGGTGAAAATTATATAAAAGAAGTTGTATGTAATTCTCCTATCCCACCCGGCTACTGGGAATGGGGTGATGGTGGTTTTCATGCATACGGTAATCAAAGCTATTATGTTTATCAAGGAACAGGATCATCCTATTGTGGCGAACCAGCAAGTTCTCCATACTACGCATGGAATACTGAAAATGAACCGCATCATACATATGTATTTTGGAGTTTCAAAGGATGTATATGGTTAAATGAAATTTATCACAACCCATACTGGGAATCGAGCGTGTGGACATTTATGCCAAGCAATACTTCGCAAACAAGCACAGGACATGCAAGCTACTTTATAAATTACAATCAATATTGGTATTCAAATATACCATGGAATCAGACCCTGTACAATAATCAATGGAAAATGTTAGATTATGATACTGGCTGGGTACATCAATTAAGCTTAAAAGACACTACTGGTGAAACCTATATGACAAGAAAGGTTCATTATGATGATGCGTTTATTATGTATCATGAACTTTAGATAAGGTAAGGTACAAATGTTACATAAAAAAACACCCTGTATACAACAGGGTGTTTTTTTTACACGTTACCACACATTATGGCTTGCCTTTTCCAGGATTTCCACCTGATCCTCCAGAATAATTTGCGAAATAATTTATTATTCCATCAAAATAAGTCTGGGTTATCATTTGTCTTCGAGAAGTATTAGACATATCAACCAAAAGCAAAGCTTCTGGGTTATATGACATAAGAACAGGCTCCATCAATGCCGCAGGCATATTAGATTTTATGAGTACGCCTGAAGCAAACTTAGTAAGTCCGAAGTTTGTAAATCCCCATTGAACCCTCGGATCATCTCTAAGAGTTGGGTACATGACATTATATATTGTCTGCGCCAAAATTTTATCATCCCCATCAAAATAGAGCGCCATTGAACCATCTATATCAGGATTATTTGAACCGTTTATATGTGCTGATAATAAGATATCCGCATTAATACTATTACAGTAGTTATATCTATCACCGTTAGATTTATTGGTGTTATCTGTTCTCGTCATACCAACCTGATAACCAGCTGGTTCAAGAAGTGCTTTGAGTCTATATGAAATGTCTAGGACAATTTCATCTTCCCAAAGATTGTACATTGCGTTATATGCCCCAGTATTTCCTCCATGTCCTGGATCGATACATACTATTTTTTCACCTTCAGCTGAAACCGGCGAAACGATAAGTAAACCTATGAAGAAAAGGACACCTAATATTATTATTCGTTTCATGTGTTCACCCCCCTTCCAATAAATATGATTGAAAGAATAAAAAAATAGTATAACATAATAGTAATACAATGAGTAAAAAGACACCATTGAAAAACTTAAAAAATATCTTCAAGACCAACGTATATGCATTGAGGGAATTAAGAAATAAGCAAAGAAGACTTATATTTCTTATGATTATTCTTAGTCTGCTCTTTGGTAGTGCTTTCTTTTATAGTAAATATAAAAACACGAGCGCTGATACGTCATGGACACATATCAAAAAATCACTGTCGAAAGTAATTGAGCTTCCAGATGAAGATCCCCGTATTATTATTCTCTTAGATATGCTGAGGGTTCAAGGAAAAGCTTTTTATAAGGATGCAAAGTTAAACGATATGCTTATTGTTTATCCTGAATCAAAAAAGGTTCTTCTCTACAGGCCTTCGACGAAAAAAATTATTAATTTCGCAACTACAGCTCTTAATGAGAATAAACTCGCATTAAATAGTATCACCAAAGAAACAACCAATCTTTCTGATAACAAAGACCGTATAAATAATCTATCTCCAACTCCAACCAAGCCCTCTTCCCCAACACCGACAAAAGGGCAAAGCACTTCCAATGAAACTCTTCAAATAAGCATTTACAATGGTACACAAACCCCTTCTTTAACAAAGATTGCAGAAAAAGAGATTCGGGATAAAACTTCTCTTAATATTGAGATTGTTATGCGTGATAACACTAAAGATGACTACACAAAAAATCTCATTATTGATTTGAATGGTAAAAATGAGCAGGTGATTGATCAGCTTTCGCAGCTTCTAAACGCTGATATTTCAAAGATGCCTGATGAAGAAACAAAACCAGAAGGTGATATTCTCATTATTTTAGGAACCGAATATGTAGAGTCTACTTGATGTAAAATTGATTATAATTAAATGAGATAATACATATAACAAACATGCCAGCTAAAATCCCTATAAAAACTATGAGCTCACTGGTAAACCTTAAAAATATACTTATATTTACAATTTTCATTGTACTCATTTGCACAACAGGATATTTTTATTACTTATATAGTCAATCTACCCAGAAAAAAGTTGAAAAAGATGCAGAAAATACTATTGACGCAGTATCCAAGCTCATGGAGCTTCCTAAAGATGAAGTCCCTACAATCGCTACTGTGACTGATAAAACAAAACTTGCTGAACAAGAATTTTTTCGTAATGCAGAAAACGGTGATAAGGTTTTAATATATAAGAACAGTAAAATCGCCATTCTTTATCGACCTTCTATTGGAAAAATTATATCTTTTGCGCCTGTACAAGAAACAGACGCTGGACAAGTTGCCGCACAAGGAGCCCGTATTGACGATCTACAGTTTTCGAATTCACCCCTAACGACAGGAAGTGTTACTCCCCCATCAACAAACAATACAAATAAAGCTGTTATTGTACTTTTTAACGGAACTTCAAAAACAGGAGCCACCTCAACAGTAGAGCAACTGCTTTTAGAGAAGTTTGATACGATAGAAATCGGTGACAAGGATTTTGCTAATAAAAGAGACTATCAAAAAACGATAGTTGTTGATGTATCAGGAAAATTTTCTCCACTTGCAAAAGATATAGCTCAGGAATTCAACGCAGAAATTCTTTCTCTGCCAAAAGAAGAATCACAACCAACTTCAGCAGATATCGTCATTATTGTTGGAGAAGATGCACTCAAGTAAGCTCATAATACAAGTTTGATTTATCTAAGGAGCGTTTTATCATTCTTAAACGGCCCGACAACTGCAAGATTTAGATTTTTATCATCAAAAACTTCCTGCGCGACATTAATAACATCATCTTTTTTTACAGCATCTATTTTGGAAATAATTGCATCGAGTGATCGCATCTCTTTTTCTAATAATAATTGTCTTCCGTAAAAAGAAGCTACATTATAGGTGTCTTCCATTGAGAGAACCAGTCTGCCTTTAAGAAGCTCTTTTGCTCGTTTTAATTCTTCGTCATGCGGTCCGTTTTTTTTGATTTTATTGTATTCTTTTTGTATTACTTCAATTGTTTGTTGAACAATGTTCTCGTCCGTTGAAACTCCGGCATAGGTTAGCATATTTCCTACTTCGTGATAATGCTCGTTATAGGTTCCGATCGAATAGGCCAATCCTCTTTTCTCACGAACTTCTCTAAAGAGCCGAGACGACATACCTTTACCCAGTATGGCGGATAAGACTCCTAGAGCATATCTTCTTTGATCAAAACGTGAAAAAGTCCTATATCCGATACATAGATGTGCTTGCTCAGATTTCTTATATCGCAGGAGTGTATGGGGCTTATTTTGTGTCTCAGATACTTTTTCAAAATCTCTCGAATTACCTTTTTTCCATGAACCAAACTTGTCCTCAATACGTTGCAGGTAATCCTTTATATTATTAGATAGCCCTCCTGCTACAATCAGTACTGCATTGTTAGGATAATAAAGATCGGCAATATAATCTAGAAAGTTTCTTCTCTTACATTGTGATACTGTTTTTGAGCTCCCTATAACATCCATCCCTAAAGGCGAATTAGGATAAAGAAGATTTTCGTAAAGTCTAAAGACTTGTCTCTGTGGTGTATCTTCGTACATGTTTATTTCTTGAATAATGACACCTTTTTCACGCGCAATTTCACTTTCTTTTAAAAGTGGGTATTGGACCATGTCAGCTATAACACTCACGACCGTATCAAAATACTTAGTTGGAGCCTTAACATAGTATCCCGTGTAATCTTTTGCAGTAAACGCATTGAATTCACCACCAATCCCGTCAATAATTGAAGAAAGCATAAATGAGTTAGGATATTTTTTACTCCCCTTAAATGCCATATGCTCAAAGAAATGAGCAATGCCGTTATTTGTTCTTGTTTCATAGCGTGACCCCGCACCCATAAGAAGGAGTATTGTTGCTGAAGGAAACGCTTCAGTATCAACAAGGATAACCTGAAGACCGTTTTCTAAAGTATGTATATCAGTTTTCATTGTGTGACCCGGGAGGGATTCGAACCCACAACCAATGGCTTAAAAGGCCACTGCTCTACCCTTGAGCTACCGGGCCAAGTAGGATATATTCTAACATAAAAGGGAGAATTTATGCAGTTACAAGATTCAAAATTTTACCTTTAATATAAATTATTTTGTATTTTTGATCTTTAATCCACCTTTGAATTTTCTCTGATTTAAGAGCTTTTTCAAGAACTCTTTTTTCATCAATTTCATTCTCATGCACGATAATCATATCACGCACTTTCCCATTTACCTGCACTGGTATATATAGTTGTTCTTGAGTTATAAGTTGTGCATCTGCCTTTGGCCATGCAGAAGTATGAATAGATGTGGTTTCATCGAAAATTGATTGCCAGATTTCCTCTGTTATAAATGGTGCAAAGGGTGCAAGGAGTTTTAAAAAGTCTCTTGCATGGTTTTTGGGAAGTTTTTCTTCATTTTTTTCCCAGATGTTTAAAAACTCCATAAGCGCTGCAATCGATGTATTAAATTTCACGTTAGGAGTATCTACTGTTATCTTTAAAATTACCTTTTGAAGCTCAGCGATAGTCTTTTTATTATATGATTCACCTGGTTTTGCTATCTTAGCAGAATCACTATATATCTGCCAAATTCTTTGTATAAAACGGGATGACCCCCGTAGGGTTTGGGTCGACCAAGCAACCTCTAATGAGAACGGCGCCATGAACATTTCATAGACTCTTAGAGTGTCTGCGCCAAATTTTTCAACAATGTCGTCAGGGTTAATAACGTTTCCCCACGATTTACTCATTTTACGTCCGTCTTCTGCTTGAACCATGCCAACATTCCTTAAGGCTCTGAAAGGCTCCCTAAAGGGGATTAATTTCATATCATGAAGCGCATGCATCCAGAATCGAGCGTACAAAAGATGAAGCACTGCATGTTCAGCTCCACCGATATACCAGTCTACTGGAAGCCAAGATGAATTTGAGATTTGAGATTTGAGACCGCCAGCCGGCGGTGAGATTTGATCTAAACTTGAAGTCTGAGATTTAGAACTTGGGACTTGGTTCATTGCAAAGGCAAAAAAATACCAGCAAGACCCTGCCCAATTAGGCATGGTATCAGTTTCCCTTCTGGCTTCTCCACCACAATGCGGACAAGATGTTTTTACCCAATCTCTCATTTGTACAAGAGGAGACTCACCTGACTGATTTGGTTCATAACTTTGCACTTCGGGTAACTTCAACGGTAAATCCTTATCAGATAAGGGAAACCAACCGTACATTGTTTCTTTGATATCTTTTATTAAATCTGAACTATTTTTATATATTGTGCGTGTACTTTGATCCCTTCCAGAAACATGTAGATCATAGGTTTCGACCTCATGTTTGTCCCAGTATGAAATTTTATCACCAGCACATTTTTTACAGAAAACCATTGGGATTGGCTCTCCCCAATACCTTTGGCGGGAAAATATCCAGTCTCGTAAATGATATGTTATAACCATTTCTCCCCATCCTTTTTGTACTAAATAGTTCATTATCTCCTTTGTGGCTTTGTGAATATCCATATTATCAAGAAAACCTGAATTTATCATGGTGCCTTCCTCTTCCTGGATCTGTTCTTTTCTGATGATTGGGCTTATATCACGATCTGATCCCACAACTACACGTAATATATCTATATTGTGAGCTTTTGCGAACTCAAAATCTCTCATGTCGTGGCCTGGAACACCTACAACTGCTGCTGTTCCGACATCCGCAAGTACAAAATCTGAGATCCAAACTGGCATGAGGCGATTATTGAGGTGATTGATTGCATAAAATCCAGTGAAAACGCCGGTTTTTTTTCCTCCCTCTGATAGTCGTTCTCTCTCAGTTTTTTGTAACGATGATTTTATGTAAGTCTCTATAGACTGATATTGAGCCTCATCCTGAATTTTTATCTTTTTCTGAAGGATTTTCTGTGCAAATTTATGCTCAGGAGCTATGACTATAAAAGTTGCCCCAAAGTTCGTATCTGGTCGAGTTGTAAAGCAGGTAATGGTATCCACTGGTTGTTGGGGCCTGTCTCGCTCTCCTTCCCAGCCGGTGCTCCCCCGACTCGAGTCGGGGTCCGCTCCGTTGGGAGACCCTTCCGAGCGAGCCACCCAACGACCACGATCGTCTATCTGAACAACGTCGTAGGTTATATTAATACCCTCCCTTCTCCCAATCCAATTTTTTTGCATTTCGAGTATACCGTTTGGCCAATCAAGTCCTTCAAGGCCCTGTAAAAGGCTTTCTGCATATGTAGTGATCTTAAAAATCCATTGAGGAAGTTTCTTTTTCGTAACCACATTACCACATCGCTCATGCGTTCCGTCAGCCATTACTTCTTCCTGGGCCAAACCTGTTTTACAAAAATCACAGTAATATACAGGTGTATCCTTTTTATATAAAAGTCCGTGTTTAAAAAACTGGATAAATAACCACTGCGTAATTGCATAATATTCTGGATCGGTCGTATTTATTTCTTTCTCCCAATCATACGAAAAACCCAACATTTTCATTTGTCTTTTAAACGTTGCGATGTTGCTCTCAGTAACTTCACGAGGATTTTTTTTCTCTTTAATGGCTGCGTTTTCAGCTGGTAAACCAAAACCATCCCAACCCATGGGGTGCAAAACTTGATATCCATTCATTCGGTAAAATCGGGCTAAAACATCGGTGCCTGTATATACGCGTGCATGGCCAGTATGTAATCCAGCACCTGAGGGATATGGAAACATCACGAGAGTATACATCTTACGTTCTTTTGAGGGATTTCCAGCGGCATATACTTTTTCCTCTTCCCATTTCTCTATCCATTTCTTCTCGAATTTTTGAGGATCAAAATCTTTAGACATATGAAAGTATTATAACCTGGAAAGCCCAACGACGTTGCGGACAGCTTCAATTTTCTTAGCAGAAATCCCACGTGCAGTTTCTCCTCCTTGATCTAAAACCTTGTGCAAATAAGAAGTATCTCCCATAAGCTCATTGTGCTTTTTCTGAATCGGTTCAAGATGACTGACAACCACCTCTATGAGATCTTTTTTAAATTCCGCGTAACTCTTTCCTTGATATTTTCCCTCAAGAGCCTCGATCGCATCCCCTGAAAATGCTGAATACATTCCTAATAAATTTGACAGCGCGGGTTTATCTTCACCACTTTTGATCTCACTTCCAGAATCAGTAACAGCTCGCATTATCTTGTTTCGTATTTCATCCACACTGTCCAAAAGTCCCATTGTCCCGTTAGGATCTATAGTAGATTTGCTCATTTTTACCAAAGGATTCTGGAGGCTTTTTATACGCGCAGCATACTTTTGTAGCATGATCTGGGGAATTTTAAACGTTTTACCAAAAGTTTTATTAAACTTTTCTGCAATATCACGGGTTACTTCAAGGTGCTGGGTTTGATCCTCTCCAACCGGAACAAAATCCGTATCATAGAGTAAGATATCTACCGCCATAAGATTAGGGTAATGGAAAAGTCCAACCGACGTTCTCTCCCCTTGGGTTTTGCTCTTATCTTTAAATTGGGTCATTCTCTCCATCCAACCCATGGGAGTTATGCAATCGAAAATCCAGGTTAAATATGGATGATCGGGATTTTCCGATTGGACAAAAATAGTTGTTTTTGCAGGATCAAGACCTGCAGCAATATACCAGGCTGTCACATCTAATCTGTTGTGACGAAGCTCGTCCGGTTGCTGTGGGACAGTAATCGTGTGCAGATCTGCAAGCATAAAAATGAGCTTTAATTCTCCATTCTCCCTTCTCAAATCTCCATTCTGAATCTCCACCCATTGTTTAATAGCACCTAAATAATTACCTAGATGTAAACTTCCTGATGGTTGAATTCCAGAAAAAATAGTTTTCATAGCGTTAATTTTCCATTATACACTAACGAGCTTCCTTTTAAGTCGTTCAAGTCCTGCTATTTTTGCAACTTGCATCATGGTTGTTAGTATCTGGTTGATAATATCCTCCGCTTCTTGTAAATCTAACGAACGTAAATTATGTGGAAAATAATGAAACACTTGATTTCTTCCACGCCTCCATGTAGCCCATATCAAATCACCTATTTCGTGCCCAACATTATCCGACAACTGTTTATAAACCGATCTGTTTTTAAGCCGTTTTACAAGATTTGGAGAAAGTACCTTACCTACACGGAAATACTTTGATGCATAGTCTTCTTTAGAAATGTATCCCGAATCAAAAAAAAATTGTTTCAAGAATCCCTCATAGGCTTTTGCAAAAGGGAAAACAACAAACGAATAATCCTTATATTTGTGTGCTGTGTCTGATTTCGCATACTCAAGCAAATGTTGCCCCTCAGTAAGGAGATCTTTTTGTTCGGGAGATATATAGTTGTATAAAAAATCAGTCGTTTCAGATTTCATATTGTCAGTATAGCAGATAGAAATCTCGCAGTTCTTGCTTATACCCCCTAGGTTGGAGTACAAACCAACATCGAAGGTTGACTGCTACTCCAACCTCTCGTCTTTTTCAATTAATAAATGCTTAATTTCGTGTAGTTTTTTTTGATAATCTGCATGATCTAAGACGAACTCCTTATATTGCTGAGGGCTATTAAAATAATTCATGACAGTATCTTTTTCTACAAACTCCCTATTTTTCAAACCAACGTAGTCGGGTAGCGAGGAAAACTCATAATCTAAAAGCTCATCTGCAGTCTTTACAATTGAAGACGAATATGGATTAAGGTGGACATAGCGAACAACATGCAGAAACTGTGTTTTTGTTTCAATTAAAACTGCTTTAAAATCTCCTTGTAGCAACGGGCCAACTCTATTATTTTTAATGTTAAAGTAACGCGCGTAGCTATTTTGGAAATTTGCCATAAACTTTGATATCCCTTTCTTAGTTTTTTGTTGTAGTACAAGATGAAAATGATTTGGCATGAGACATAATGCGATAATTTTGATCAAAAATTTTCCTCTGGAACGCATTTCTTCTAAAATATCTACTCTCTTGGTTAGTGGTGATCTCATAAAATGGGAATAAGATAGAGGTGTAGTTTCGTTTCTATAATATGAAATCAAATTCATAGCTCTTTTATATTCTAATCTATCAGTAAAAATAGGCATAAAAGCAACTCCTCTATTAAAAACATGGTACATTTCACCCTCTACGAGAGGTGGCTTAATTCTAGTCATTTGGTGATAATAACAAACAAATATTAAAATCCTCTAAAAAGAATTTAATTCCGGGAGGTTGGAGTACAAACCAACATCGAATGTTGACTACTACTCCAACCTCTGTCCGTTTACAAAATCTCGGTTGATTTTAAGCTCTATTTGTTCTATAGTACTTCCTCATGAAGGATAAGAAAATTTATGACCTGATTAGAAAAGAAACAAAACGTCAGAGAGAAGGAATAGAACTGATACCCTCAGAAAATTACGCTTCTATACACGTCCGTAATCCTCTGTCCTCACCTTTTGTTAATAAATACTCCGAAGGATATCCTAACGCCCGTTATTATGGTGGTAATGAATTTGTAGATGATGTTGAAATTATTGCGCAAGAACGTGCAAAAAAACTCTTTAAAGTTCCTTTCGTTAACGTCCAACCATATTCAGGTTCACCAGCTAACTTCGCTGTCTATTTAGCAACATGTAATCCGGGTGATACAATTATGGGTTTAAATCTTCCTGACGGTGGGCACCTAACACATGGCTGGAAAGTTTCAGCAACTGCACTCTTTTATAAAAGCATACCTTACCACGTAGATAAAACAGGTCATATTGATTTCGATGAAGTATGGAAATTGGCTAAAAAACATAAACCGAAATTGATGTGGACCGGCGCAACGGCATATGTTCACATTTATGATTTTAAACGATTTGCTGAGATTGCAGATGCAGTAGGTGCATATTTCGCAGCAGACATTGCCCATGTCGCCGGTTTAATTGCAGGCGGCGCGCACCCTTCGCCCGTACCACATGCGCATATTGTTACAACAACAACACATAAAACGCTCCGCGGCCCAAGAGGAGGAATGATTATGGTTACCAATAAAGGTCTTAAAAAGGATCCAGACTTATCGAAAAAGATAAACAAAGCTATTTTCCCAGGACTTCAAGGAGGTCCTCATGACCATCAAACTGCATCGATTGCAGTGACTTTATATGAAGCCGCACAGCCATCATTTAAAATATATTCAAAAAAAATTGTTGAAAATTCAAAATACCTTGCTTCAATTCTTAAAAAGAATGGGGTTGATCTTGTAGGAGTTGGGTCTGAAAATCATATGATGCTTGTTGATTTAACAAAAACCCACGGCATAGGCACAGGAGTCTTTGCAGAAAAAGCTCTTGATCTTGTTGGTCTTACGGTAAATAAAAATACCATTCCTGGTGAGCAAAGTTCACCATTTTATCCATCGGGAATCCGTCTTGGTACTCCAGCTGCAACAACCAGAGGTATGGGAAAAACTGAAATGAAAATTGCTGGGGAAACTATCGTTGAAGTTTTACAGATCATTCTTCCCTATCAGCTCCCTAAGGAGCAAAAGGAACGAGGACTATATATAAAAAATTTTGTCAAAAGTATGGAAAAGGATCCACAGATCAAAACATTAAGAAGACAGATAAAAAAGGTTGCTATGAGATTCCCTATTCCATAGTGAAGTTAACTACTCCCAACTATACTGAGCTGGATTGATGGTGACATTGTTGCAGAAAGGTATGCGTTCTTGATATTTTTTACTCCAACAGCATTCATTAATGATTCAATATTTTCAATCAAGTTTTTATCAGCAAAAGATAACTTGCCTACCGCCTGATGTAATAGAGGATATTTTGCCTCAGATTTATACCTCAATGCTCCTCCTTTAAATTTCTTCGCTGCTTCTTCGGGTTTATCAGATATCGTTCCTGTTTTTGGATTTGGCATAAGTCCTTTTGGGCCAAGAACTTTTGCAAATTTTACGAGCCTGGGCATAAATGATGGAGAAGCTATAAGTACGTCGAAATCAATCGTACCTTGCTCAATCTTATCTAACACTTTATCATCGGCAACAACGACCCTAAGTTCTTTACCTATTCCATGAGGTAATGACACTTCTCCTTTGAGGCCAGTCTCTTGAAGATTAAAATGAATCTCTACAGTTTCATCAAATCGTGCATATGAGGTCTTCTTTAGAAGTTTTATTGCCTCGTCTAATGGATATTTCTTTGAAGAATCAATTAATTTCTGTGCTTTATTGTGTTTCTTACTAATGGTCTTTGCCTGAACAGTTTTCTTTGTAGCTTTTTTTTCTGATTTAGCAGGTGCACCAGACGTTATTGATTCAGCCTGCTCCATTTTCTTAATCTCTTCATCACTCACTTCAACCTGCTTCATTCGCTCTCCACCTTTACCGCCCACGGGTTTTACTTTGGTAGGTTTTTTAAGTTTTTTAACTTCTGCTCGTTTTTGAGCATCTATTTTCTCCTGTTTTTCTACTTTTTCTTCTCCGATTGTTTTAATACGAATTTTTCCCATATTTCTTTTCCTTTATATATTAAACGGGTGGCTCGCTCGGAAGGGCATCCCGACGGAGCGGACCCCGACTCGTGTCGGGGGAGCACCGGCTGGGAAGGAGAGCGAGACAGGCCCCGTTTAAAAACTACTCGATCGCTATTCCCATCGATCTCGCTGTACCCTCAACAACTTTCATCGCTGCATCAATATCGTTTGCATTTAAATCTTGCTGTTTTTCTTCTGCTACTTCTCTTACCTGTTGTTTAGTCATTGTAGCAATCTTCTCTCTTCCTGCTTGACCCGAACCTTTATCGAGACTTAATTTCTTTTTAATCATTTCAGCAACAGGAGGTAGTTTTGTTATAAATGTAAACGAATTATCTTCGTAAACCGTAATAACAGCGGGTATTATCTGTCCTTTAAGATCAGAAGTTCTCGCATTGTATTCCTTTATAAAATCCATTATAGGAACTCCGTGCTGACCAAGTGCTGGCCCAACAGGAGGAGCTGGAGTTGCAACTCCAGCTGGAAGATTAAGTTTTATTTGTGTTTTAACTTTCTTTGCCATATATGCTTATAATTTTGCTATCCTTCGCTTCGCTCAGGATCTCAATATCTTTTTATAATTTTGAGACTTGTAGAAAATCAAGTTCGACCGGTGTTTCTCTGCCAAAAATTGATACAAGAACGGTAACTTTTCCTTTATCTTCATCTATCTGGTTTATCGTACCAATAAAATCTGAAAATGGTCCGTCCGTTACTTTAACCGCTTCACCAACCGAAAATTTTGCTTTAAATTTAGGCTGTTCTTGCTTCACAAATCTCATAATCGCCTCAACCTCTTTATCAGATATCGGCGTTGGTTTTGTTCCAGCTCCTACAAATCCTGTAATACCCTGCGTAGTTCGCACTACGAGCCATGAATCATTATCAAGGATCATTCGTACGAGAATGTATCCTGGAAAAACTTTCTCTTTGCTTTCTTTTTTCTTTCCTTTTTTAATAGTAACTATGTTACGCATGGGCACGATAATGTCAAAAATCCTTTCTTCAAAACCAAGCGTCTTGATCCTCTGTCTAAGTGCATCAGCAGATTTTTGTTCAAAACCTGATTGTGTATGAACCACATACCAACTCGCATTATCGCTCGGGCTCAAGGTTATTTTTTCTTCTATTACCTCGCTCTCCTGTTTTTCACTCTCTTCTTCGTTCGTCATATATAAATAAATGATTACAATGAAAAGTTAAAAGTAGCAGTTAAGTTTACCTGGCTAGAAATTCCAGAACTCTTGCTAATAAAACGTCTATTATACCGACAAATAATGCTACAATCAAGGAAATTACAATGACTGTTGTTGTCAGCTGAATCGCTTCTTTACGAGTTGGCCATGTAACGTGCTTCATTTCTTCACGGATACCAGTTATGAAATCTAGTCGGTTAATCTGTTTTTTATCTATAGCCATAGTAGTATTATACTACGTTATAATGATTCTATGTCGATAATTTTGATACATTCTATAATTCTTACTTTAACTGTATCTGTAGCTTTTTTAGCTTCAAAAATGATACCGCCACACTATGATATTTATGTCACGGCAATCACCTTCGTTATATATTTTTCAATAAAACGACTGATTCCACAACCTGATAAACATCGACTTTTTGATTCAATTATTTTTACGTTTATCATGATGGTCATTGTTTACTCGACAGGAGGTCTTGCTTCTCCGCTCTTTTTTCTCACGTATTTTTTACTATTTGCACTTGCACTGATCTTGGAGCCTGTCATATCAATGACAACTGCCTTTGCCATTATCGCGATTTTTATCATCACTCTATCACCAAGCAATCGACAATCCATACAGGATCTTATTCCACTTTTCTCACTCCCATTTCTCGTTCCATTCGCATTGTTTCTTGGTAATGAATATAGAAAAATTGTCCAGCAAAGAAAGACTATTCAATTTCTCCAACGCAAAGAGCACTTTCTCAAAGAGTCATACTCAGAAGATAAGGAAGATCATTTGCTTTTTCTATCAATTATCATGAAAGGTCATCTCAAAATGATCCGTCAACTCTCTGAAAACTTCACAGGCGACCAAGATCTTGAGCGTATTAAAAAAGTTGTAAGAAGAATGGATAAATTGATTGAAAAATATGAAAAGACAGCTTAATTCCTAATTTTTAATTTTTATTCAATTTTTATTCTTAATTATTAATGATAGCGAAAACGCTTTTGAAAAAGATATTCTTTGGACTTGTGGTAGTGTTCTATACATTATTTCTTATTGTATATGCTACGCCAGTATATGCGCAACGAATCAACTCATCAGGCTACACTATAATCTTCCCAAATGTTAATTTCAGCGCAGGGAACCCGTCTTCTGCAGGTTACGACCTCTCCACCACTGTGGGTCAACTCGCAGCAAAGCAATTCTCTTCATCGGGATATATTGTTAAAGCAGGTTTTCAGTACTTACATAGCATTATTCCATTTACGTTTTCTATTTCTGATATAAGTATTGATTTGGGAAGCTTAACGCCCGATACACCTTCTACAGCAACGACAACACTTACAGTTACATTCGGGGGTGCTGGACAATATCAAGTTACTGCAGTTGAAGTGGGTCCACTTACCACCCTATCAGGAGGAGATACAATACCAGACACTTCATGCAACGGCGGTGCTCAAACATGTACTGAATCTTCGGCACATGTGTGGACATCGTCTACGGCGTATGGTTTTGGATACAACATGTCCGGAAATGACATCCCAGCTGATTTTGTTAACAGCACATATTACCGTCCTTTTGCAGATAGTACGGCTCCTGAAAATCCGGTGACTGTAATGTCCAACTCAAATATCACAGAGAGTAGTATTTCTACGGTTACATTCAAAGCTAATGTTTCGAATATACAACCCGCAGGTAGTTATCAAACAGTTATAAAGTTTGTTGCGACACCGAGCTTTTAGGAATTGAAATTTGAAATTTGAGATTGGAAAAATAAAACCTATGAATACACACATTCAAAATAAAAAATCCATTAAGAAATTTCTTTTGACCTTGTTGCTATTCATTTTCATCTTTCAAATCTCAAATCTCAAATCAAATGAGGTTTTCGCGCAACAAATAACACTCTCTATCTCACCTCCTCTTACTGAAGCAGTGATTAAACCGGGAAAATCTATTCTCGTAGCCTATACTGTATCTAATATCGGTGATCCTGTGGTTCTTTCTTCAGGCGTACGTCCGTTTGTTCCACAAGGTCAATTTGGCGATCTTATAGTTGAAGAGGAATTTTCAGGACCAATACGGTTTAATCTTGAGAATAGTAATATCAAACTCAGTGATTCTTTTTTTCTTCCCACGAGACAAGGACAACAGCTTCTTTTAAAAATTCGCGTACCCGAAGGAACTCCTGAAGGTGATTATTATTACACTTTTTTCGTAAAAAATGAGCCGGGTAATTTTTTAGAAGGGGCCACTTCTTCCCAAGCAACTGCGGTCGTTGGTTCAAACATTCTCATCACAGTAACTGAATCAGGGCTTGTGGATGTACAAGGAGGCATAGGTCAATTTGGTGTTATTCCAAAATATCAACTCACATTTCTTGGAAAAAAGTTCAGCTTTTTTGAATCTACTGATACTATTCCAATTGTACTAGTACTTAATAATAAAGGAAAAAATCTTATTAAGCCCTATGGAACCATAGACCTGAAGGGCAACTTTGGTGAACGTGCAGAATTTGATCTTATTCCACAAAATATCTTAAGTCAATCTTCACGTATGGTCATTGCAACGCCTTCTGCTCAATTATCAGATGTACAATCATCAGTTAATCTTTCAGGGTTTTTTGTGGGTAAATATACACTCAATACTTCTTTAAACTTCGGAATTGGAACTGAAAATCTTACATCAACAATGAGTTTTTATGCGATACCTTTTAAAGTTATTATTGCTACGTTCGTAGCATTGGCTATAGGAATCTTACTAGTGAAAAAAATAGGAAAAGAGGAATAATTACTTCCTCTTCCATCCCTGATCATCAATTGATAAAATAATATCTCCTTCCATAGCAGTTGAAACAAATGGACTACCGGCTTGCTCTAGTATGCGAATCACTTCTTTCGAAGGGTGCCCATATTGATTATTACTTCCAACGCTGATAACTGACAATTGAGGTTGTATTACTTGAAGGAATTCATTTGTAAGACCATTTTTAGAGCCGTGATGGGGAATTTTAAGTATCTCTATGTGTGCTGATGAAAGATCTTCTCCCTTAATTAACTCGTGTAAAACATCAGGTGAAGCATCACCGGTGAAAAGAATATCAACATCTCCTTGTGAAAATAAGAAAACTTGAGAAAAATCATTAAGGTTCTTCACTCTACTCTTCCGTTCAATAATTTCATGCGTTGGCCAGAAGAAAGTAATGTGACTAGATTTTCCAACATCAATGGTATCATCCGAAAATAAATATTCTAAAGAGATATTATTGTGTGATATTTTTTTTGCAAGCTGTTTGTAAGAGGAAGTCTGATTTTCTACTGGAATAGTAACCAACGTATTTATTTTGTATCTTCCTATCACATATAAGTATCCACCGAAATGGTCTTTTTGTGGATGAGAGATAAATGTCAATTCAATTTCTCGGTCATAAAAAGGCATGTATTTACCAAGACATTGAAGAATTTGACTTCCTGTTCCGGCATCAATAAGTACATCAATACCATCTTCTGTACGAATATATATACCATCCCCTTGCCCAACATCGCAAAAAACAACCTGCGTCGTGGGCTTGAAAGTTGAGGATAAAGAGGTAATAAGAAGAATTAGTAAGGAAAATACCAACACTCTTAAAATATTTATTTTTGATACAAAATTATTGAACATTAATGTTGAGGGGCCCACACAAAAAAACCATACGGAACTTTTGATAATCCTTTAATAATAAAAACCATATATGTGAGAATACCATAGCATATATAGGCAGGGAGTAAACCCAGAATATAATGTATTTTTCCAAAAAGTGCTGTGGCAAAACCAAAAATCATAAGTGGTGGTATAAAAAAGGAAACGAGAATGTTTGAGAGAGGCGCGATAGTCGAAATTTGTTTAAAATAGAAAAAAATTATAGGGACAGTAAAAAGTTGGGCTGAAAACGTTGTTCGTAAATCTTTCGTTATTTCGCTCTTAAACCTACTTGGAATAGTACCTTTTGCAATACTCACTTTCGGACCAAATAGGATAATTCCAAGCGTTGCACCAAAAGAAAGCTGAAAAGATATAGTTTTCAGCCACTCTGCTTTAAAAAACAGAATACATACTACTGATATAAACAGAGAGTAAAGAGCGAATTTTTTACGTTCAAATAGTATCGCCACCAAGCTTAATACACCCATAATTCCCGCTCTCACAATTGGTGGATCTGGACCAACAAATAGAATAAAAAGAACGATCGTTATTATTGTAACACAAGCAGATATTTTTTTACTGAATTTACTTGTAGCATGTGAAACCATCACTCCTAATAGCGTAATATTGATTCCTGAAAGGACAACAATATGTAAAAGTCCGACTCTTTTGAGTTGATAGTAAAATTCTCCGCTCGCTTTTACATCAACCCCGAATAGTATCCCGTTTAAAAGCGAGGCTTGAGGTTCTGGAAGATACGAATTTATAACAGCAGTAAAGATTTCAGGAGATATCATTGAAGAATAATTAAACTCTTAATCTCATCAAGCATTTTTTGACTCACAATCTTTTTTTCTACCAACTCCTCTGCGCTTGAATACGGACGACTTTCAATAATCTTTCTAGCAGTAACAGGTCCAATCCCTGGTAATGATTCTAGTTCTTTTTGAGATGCGTTATTTATATTTACCTTATCTCCACCTTGAGTTTTTTCTGAGGCTATTTTTTGCGAAATATTACTTTGTCCAATCGTGTAAACACCTTCAATAAAAACACCGTTTACCACCTCTTGTTTGGATGGAACGTATATTTTTTCCTGGTCAACAAGAATTCGTGCTAGGTTATAGTTCCTATTAAAAAAATCGCTATCTGCTGATGTGCTTAGCCCCTGTGCTTTTTCGAGTGCATCTTTGATGCGGGATTGCGGGGAAAGCTCATAGAGCCCAGGTTTATTAACAGCTCCTGATATATCAATAAATATCCGTTCGTCATTCTCAAATCTTAAATCTCCATTCTCAATTTCTTTCTCATCTTTAATGATATTAATTTTTGTTTCTGATTCTCCTTTATAGACTGTTATAAAAAACCAAAATGAAATTATTACGCCCGTAAGGGCAAGAAAAAGAAATAGAAATTCCATACGATACTCTTGTATGATATGCTTCAGTTTTTGGTATGTGTTTTCTTCATCAGGTTCCATATAATAATAGGAGCGGATATGTCATGCTAAACTTGATTCAACATCTCCGTTCGGGATCCTGAATTCCGCCAATCGGCCGATTCAGGATGACAACTATAATTAACCATGCCAGACGTGCCCCTGACATAAAGGCAGGAAACATGTCATGCCGAACCTGCTTCGGCATCTCGATAATCCTGGCGCGTCATGCCGAACTTGATTCGGCATCTCGATATTTGATAAAAAGATCATCCAATCTATATCTTTTGCTCTTTTGCTAAAAACATAATACATATTGTTCGGGATCCTGAATTAAATTCAGGATGACATCTTTCTAGATCCCGAATTCCGCCAGTCGGTGGATTCGGGATGACACTAATAGAGAGGTCTCTATTAAATAAACTCTGAAAGATATCAGGGTTCGGGATGACAAGGGTAGTTAAACCCTATATTAAGTACTAAAATAGGAGCAATATTATCACACGAAGATTAAAATTCTCTTAACTCAGGAGAATTCCTCTCATTTCTTTGAAGATAGAGAAAGCTTCATATCCGATCCATTTTTTCCCTACGAGCGTTGTTGGAAGTCCCGGATCATCACGAAGGGTTTTTATATACTCATAAATTACTTCCTGCATTTTATCCTCTTTTGAAAGCTCTTTAGATAAAATCGCGTGCCAATATTTAAACAATTCTTTATACTGTTTTTCAAGCTCCGTTTTACCCCAAACCTTCTCCACTAGTACATCCATATCTCCAAACATATGAGTTGATTCAAAAGCTTGTATATATTGAGCCTCTTCTTTTCCATATACAAGATCTCGCAATGCGCTAATAACAGGATGTGCTGTCATCCAAAATGACCTATGCCAAGGACCTAATCCCCAACCTCTCATTTCTCTGCGTAATCTATCTCGTAGATGTCGTTTATTTTCTGGGATTTCATAAGAAATTATTCTCCACATACCATCCCATTCATCTCTTAAGAAACGGAAAGAGGGAAATTCAAGACAGAGCTCGTAAAAACCTTTCTCAGTAAGTTTATATTGAGGAAGTTCGTCTTCGTTTTGGCTTGCTTCACCTTTTTCTAGCAGTTCATCTTTGAGCATTGCTGTCAACGTCCCTTTTGTTTTCTGATTAAGTGTGAGATCAAACATCTTAAGTAGTGTTGGGGTAAAAGATACGTATTCAAAACTTGTATCGCGAATTAAGAAAAAAAGGAGAAGGATTTTTGTTCGTCTTTCTTTAACAGGCATAAAAAGTAACTTTAAAAGATATTAATGTACGACCGTCATTTAAGTACTGTCGTATGCTATCTAGTATTCAGAGTAACAGACGAAAAATATTTTGTCAATACTTAAATATAAAAATGTGAGATTATTTTTCAGTCATCAATCTATAAATTAGAAAATCCTCTTGACAACGCATTTAAAAAAGATTACAAATATACATATCCGTAATTAGTTGTATGAAAAAAAGCAAATTTGTTCATAAATCTATCCTCTTTTTATTTTTCTTTCTTCAGTTCGGTTTTTTATTCTTTAAATATCCTCAACCAGTAGGATCAGACGCGCTTACCACTGCTTCAATTACTTTAGGGAACTCCCGACTTTCATATAAAGCTGGAGTAAGCGGTACACCAGCTGCTGGGCAAACAACTGTTGATATTGATACATCAGGTAACTCTGATAATGACACGGATCATTTATTTCCAAATGATGTCTTTTGTTTCCCTGATGCAGGAGAAAACGGATGTTCAGATAACAGAACATATACAGCGCAAACAATCACTGATACTGATACATTTACTTTCACTCCAAGCTTAGTTGGAGCGCTTGAGGCAACTGACTATGTAGTAGCTTCTGCCTCGGGGGCTTGGACAATAACATTTACAACCGCGACTGAAATTCCAATAGATGGATATATGGTAGTTACTATTCCAGCGAAAAATGCTAATACAGTCCCGTGTGATGGGATACCAGATCATAATTCAAGTATAGCGACCAATGGTTTTGATCTTGGAAAATCTGGTGGTCCCGCTGGTCAAATAGTTGCCGCGGGTGATGTTAGTGTTACTGCGGGTTGTACTCCTGGTAATTGGGACACCACAGAAACTATCACCTGTGGTACTTCCTCAACTGATCATACTATAAGAATAGATCGAACAACAACTACTTGTGCTGCAGGATCAGCTATAACTATTTCTATCGATGCTGCTCCAGGCATCATTAATCCTGCTCCTATTACGTCGGGTCACACCCAAGGGGCAGCTGACACGTATACAGTTGACGTAACAACATGGGACGATGATACTGTAGATGTTGCTCTTGACAGTGTAGATATAAAAGTTGCACCGGTTGAAGCAGTCCTTGTTTCTACAACGGTAGATGAAACACTATCGTTTACGGTAAGTGCAGTAACCACAGCCGCTACAGCTTGTGGGGTAAATCCAGACGTAGATACTACCGCAACTTCTGTTCCATATAGTACGCTTGCTGCAACGGAAACATTTTATGACGCAGCTCATGATTTACAAGTATCAACAAACGCGCAAGGAGGCTATGCTGTGACCACTGTACATACTGATCAGTTAGGAAAAGACGGCGGAGCATGTACGGGTGACGTAGGTGAATCAAGTGATTGTATACAAGATACTACGTGTGATGGTACTACGTGCACACATTTGGCTGCTGCCGTTGATGACTGGGAAACGTCCACAAATAATGGCTTTGGGTTTTCTTTAGATTCATCAGACGGAACCGATGCGGCCTGGGAGTGGGATGGCACAAGTGGGACATGTGACGGGGCTGGTTCAGATTTCTGCGCTGCTCAATTCGCTGATCAAGAAGACAGTCAGGCTGCTGTAACTGTTATGTCAAATGCAAATCAAGTAAGCTCGAAAAACATATATGTATGCTATCGAATTTCGGTCTCTGATACACAACCTGCAGGATATTATCAAAGCATCGTGAGATATACAGCAACAGCGACGTTTTAGTGGCATGTGAGATGATTTGAGATTTGAAATTTGAGATTGGAAAATTAATATGCAAAAATACCGTAAAGAAAAAAGTCTTTTAACAACGACCATAAAAAGCTCTATTGTAGTTTTTGTGTTCTTTATTCTCCTTTCTCAAATTTCAAATCTCAAATCAAATGAAGTTTTCGCGCAACTCAGTATTCCCCTTCAGGTAGCTCCGGCAAGGCAAGAAATCACTGTTGATCCAGGAGAAAAAACAGCTATTCCAATACGTTTTTTTAATCTCGGCGAATCCCCTACGTCAGGTTTTTTAAGAGTGGGAGATTTTGTTGTTGAGGGTGATAAAGGAACACCACGAATCATTGATGATATTACTCAAGCATCACCTCGTTTTTCAGCGGCATCTTGGATCACACTTCCCTATGATCGAATGTCGATTTCTCCAAATGACAAAGTTGAAATTCAAGCTAAAATGAATGTGCCTGCTGATGCACGTCCTGGTGGAAGATACGTTGCTATTTATTTTGAACCAACAGGCTCGTTTCCAACCTCTGTAGATTCACCTCGTGAGGCAGGAGCAGGTGTACAACCACGAATCGCAGGACTTGTATACATTAGAGTCAATGGCCCTGTTACTGAAAAAGCTATAATCTCCCGCTTATTCGCTCCATCATTTGTAGAATACGGACCAGTTGATGTTGAAGCAGATCTTCTTAATCGGGGAGACTATCACATTAGGCCGCGAGGAAGTATCACGCTTACGAATATTGTTGGCGGCACAGTTGAACAACAAAAACTTGAAGAAGTCAATATTTTTCCTGATGCTTCGCGAACCTACTTCAATACTCTCGGTAGAAAATGGATGTTTGGAAAATATACTATTTTAATATCAGCTTCGTATGGAGATACCGGACAAATTGTACAAAGAAGTACAAGTTTTTGGGTATTCCCATGGAAAGTTGTTGCAGCAATTATACTAGCGCTTCTCATACTTATCTTTGTATTTAAACAAGCATATACCAACCTCATTCGTCGAGATTCTCAGCTTGAGAAACAGCTCAAAAAAGAACACGAAGAAGTGGAGAAGCTCCGAGAAGAACTCAAAGAGAAATAGGAATTATGTATTACGTATTAGGTATTAGGTATTACGTATCTCTTCTTCTCATAACCTTTTTTCTCACAACTTATTTATTCTTAGGAGCCTCAAGTAAAGTTCTTGCCTCTGAGCCTAAAATTAAGTCTTCATCAACTGTTTCTGCTTTTATAGGTGATGCACGCTTCACACTCTTTGGATACACGAGTCCGTTTGCTCGCGTTATCATTCAAGGTCAAGGTATTTATGATGAAACAAGGTCAGATGAGACGGGTTATTTTATCTTTGAAAATCGCTTCTCTCCCCTCTCACCGCGCGAAGCGTGCCTGATGTCTGTTGATTCACAAGGAAGGGTGACTCAACCTGTGTGCTTACCCCCGTTTGATGTTCGAAAAAATGTAACGATAGGTCCTGTCATTCTATCCCCCACACTTTCGGTGAATAGTCACGAATATGTTGTTGATGAATATGGTGTATTAAGTGGAGAAACTGTTCCTAACAGCGATGTGACATTAGCTTTTTTTGCAGAAAATACAGACTCATCTTTACCAAAAATAAAAACTACGTCCGATATAAATGGTATTTATTCAACAAGTTTACCAACTAATAATCCACAAACGTTAAGAATGTATACAGCTAGTGAGTTCAAAGAAGACTTATCAGGAAAAAGTAGTTCATTATCTGTAAAAATTCTGCCATGGTGGCTTGCAATAATTATAGATGCCCTTAGATTTCTCGCTCCACTTCTCAGTTACTTTATATATTTTATATTACTATTTGAGATCTTTATACTTTTTTTCCTGCTTTGGATGAGAAAAAGGAAGAGATATCCCCTCGCTTTTAGACCAGGGCATGATTTGGTAGATCAATAAATCTTTTACTTCTTTATTCACACTTCATAATTCATTATACTTATTGCATGCGAACCTGGCATATCGTTGCATTTATTGCTTTTATATTACTTTTACTTAGTCTCGCCGGTTATTTTTTTTATGAGGAAAGACTCTATGTTATTCAAACCCGTACAAAAGTACGCGCAGTATCACCAGACAACGCGTACGCCTTTTTAACGCCAGCTTGTGGTTCTACAGTACGATTGACTGTCTTTTGCCTTAATCAAAGAGGACTACCAGTTGAGGGACTCACTGTGTCTGTAGCAAACAGTCTAGACTATACAATCGATACTATTAAAGCTGTAACAAATGAGCTTGGACAGGCAACATTTGACCTCAAATCAGATAAAGAAGGAGTCTTTGTTATTCCCTATATTACCTGCGGAGATATCGAAATTGTCGACAATCTTAAGGTTTGCTTTGCAAGAGAATAGTTTGTGGCATTTGCACGATCAAAACACCTCCTACTTCTAATCTGGCAGCCAAATATTGCTTCTGCCATATTCGTGTATAAATAACGTTATTCCTAAATAAAAAAATCTATTAAAAAAACCGCGTGTTTTAAAAAAAGGATAAGAAGAGACATTCGTGATAAAAATGTATAAATATGACACTATGTAGGGCCTAAATCAACATGCTGCTTGCTCTAACAATCTAAACCTAAGCAATATCTAATAAGAAACATAAGATATTAAAACAAACTATAAAAACATATCAAAATACATAGTGAGCAAAATAGATTAATACAGCAACCAGTAACTACAAAAATGATTTTAGGGCTCAATAAAGCCTTATAAAAAATACACCCTCATTTGTATTTCATACTTAGTATCATAAATATTATAAGATGTGTATTCTATAGGATAAAGTATCTACTTTGATACTAAAATTCAGCTCAATAAGTTGTGCGGGAATAGTATTAAAGTTGATTAAATATAGATATAGGTCTATTTACACTCTGAAATTTCATCTCTCAAATTTCCAATCATAAGACATCAAACCATATCATAAATACTACTTGACAAGCCTATTTACTTTTCTTTATTATGATTGTATATGGATAATAATTTAGTAGATCAAAATATAGGGTATAATCTTTATAATGTTGAGGCAGAATTTCGTAACTACCTTAGTGCGGTAATTAATTTAAGTCAAAATTCCACAAAAAACTACCTCTCGGACTATAGACACTTTATAGGCTGGCTCGAATTTTACCTTCGTTCACGCAACCTCACTGAGGCTTCACCAAGCTTTGAATCTCTAAGCGGAAATCTTCTTAACGAGTACAAAGACTACCTCGTCGAAAACAACCTTCCTCGCAGGACAATTAATCGTCGACTTTCTACATTACGTAAATTCTGTAAGTTTGCTCAAACGCAAGGTTGGATAGAAGAAAATCCATCGAAGGATTTACGAAATATTTCCGATACTCACGTATCAAAACAACTTTATCTCAACCCAGACATTCTTGCATTTGAAAAGAATCTACATGATCAAGGCAAAAATCAAGCTGATATTCATACATTTATTCAAGATATTACAGAGTTTTTCAAGTTGATTTAATATACCATTTTAAGGCTCTCTTTAGCCTTATATACAATAAAATGTCTAACATGAGATACGCATACTCCAAACATAGTGAAATAAAAAATAAACGACATTTTATTGTGCGAGCCTGGCTCGCTTGGGAAGAGCTTATTGGAAAAGCATTAGTAATTCTTCTCGGTCTCGGTTCAGTCGACCCAAGGTTGCGAACTCAAACAACCTCTAAGGTTGGTGGAAAACGGACGAGAAATTTTCTTCTCTTTTTTGTTTTTTTTCTTATAATTACTACTCCCCTCGTTTACTTGAGCTTAAAATATGTAAAACAAGTAAAAGCAGTTCAGTGGTGGCCAAACGGTGGGACTTCATGGGAACAACGAAAACAGCTTACTTTAACGAATAATTCTGCTGCAAATCTCTCGTCTGGAACGACGGTAACAATCACGGTGGATACAAAAACCCTTTATGACAGTGGGAAACTACAGTCCGACTGCGATGATCTGCGAATTCTTTATCAACCATCAAGCTCTCAAGCCACCGAAGTCACCCGTCATCTGGTTTTTCCAAGCGGAACAACCTGTTCAACAAGTACCACCACCAAAGTAAATTTTAAACTCCAAGCTGCGCTTAATACTACCGCCAGCTCGACGGACTACTATGTTTACTACAACAATTCCGGTGCTTCTACTCCAAGCTCGACTGATGATGCTTTTGATACCACCTCATCAATCAATGCTACCCTCGTCTGTCCTTTTGACGGGTCGACGACCTGCGCCGCCGGCGAAACCCCCTCTACCGAATCCGGCGCCGTGCGCTACTCCGGCTCCAAAAGCGCGATGAGTTTTACTTCTGGGAGTTACGTGAATGGAAACATATCTGTAACGCTCGATAAATTTACAGTAGAAACATGGATCTATCTTGAACAAAACGCACCAGTTGGCTGGGTGAATATTCCCTGGGCAGGATCTGGCGCATGTGGTAATTACGTGTTTAAGGCATACTCAGCTGGTCTCTCTTTTTATCCAATGTCTTGTACTGGAAACACAATCAGTACCAGCGGCGCTACAATTTCTTTCAATACATGGACTCATGTGGCAATGACTTTTGATAGTGGTTCAGTAACGTTTTATATTAACGGCACACAATATTCAGGTGGTGCTTTTGGAGCATCAAGTATCACGCTAACTTCCTATACACTTGCGGGTTCATGGGGTGGCGCTGCAAGACTATATTCTGATTTAGATGAATTAAGATTAAGTAACTCGATCCGCTATACTTCCAATTTCATAGCCCCTACGGCCCCCTTTGTCCGCGACTCCAATACAAAACTTCTTCTTCATTTTGACGAAAACGGGAATGACCCGAGAAATACAGGGAAAACGATTGATGATAGCGGTAATGGCAATCATGGCACTATCACGGGCGCTAAGTACGTGGCCGGACTCGTCGGTGTTGACGCCAGCGCCTCTGACACCGGTAATGTTTCCCGTCAATCCTATGCCGGCCATGAAGGCATCTTCATCGAAGAAGGCACCACCAACAAAATCACCAATCCTTCTTTTGATCATACTACTTACAACACTAATTGGGACGCCGTTGGCGCCAATTTGACTGCCAGTGAAAATACTACTGCTCCTTACTACAAATTCGGTTCAAAATCATTAAAACTGATTGCTTCTGCTGATGCCATCGCCGGAACAAGCAATATGGATACTATTGGCATTGACCCAAATTCCACAGCGACGCACACATTATCTTTTTACGCTTATGATGGTACTACAGGAAATGTCGGCGGCACTGTTTCTTCATCAATAGTCAAACCGGTTTGGGAAGGTGTTGCTCAAGCCGGTGGAACTTATACCGACATGGGCGGTGGTTGGTGGCGAGTAACTTATGCGACAACAACCACAGACGCAACAAATGAATACGGTGTGGAAGCACAGGTGTCGAAAACTATTTACATTGAGGGAGTACAATTAGAAGCTCTTGCTTATGCGACAACGTACACGGACGGAACTTTAGGAACAGGATACAGCTGGACTGGGACGGCACATGAGAGTACGAGTAGTAGGACCGCAGGAGCACTTGCATATGCAGCGAGTGGAAATATCGCTGGTTCAGCAGGCGCAATTAGTTTTTGGGTTAATTTTTCGTATTATCCTTCAGTAGCTGCTTATAAGGAAATTCTCCATTCTGGTACGTGGACAGGAAATAACGCAATTAGTTTTTTTGTCAATACGGCAAATAACAATCAGTTCTTCCTAGACTATAAGACTAATGGGACGGGCAATACTGGAAGAGTTTCAACGAGTACTTATAATCTTCGAGGGTGGCATCATATAGTAGGCGTCTGGCAGACAAATGATCTACGTCTATACATCAGTAACACCCAGATTGGGCAAGATACAACAGTTGATACAAATGCAACTTTTAGCTCAGCAATAACGTTTGATAATTTTTTCGGTCGCAGTGTATCTGATTTACGTATCTTCGACACCGCCCTCACTTCCACCCAAGTCACTGATCTTTATCAAGCTGGACTCGCCGCACACTCGGAAGGAAACCAAATAGATAGAGCTGGTGGCCTAGACAGCAGTACTAAGGGTGAATCACCGGTGGCAATCTGGCATATGGATGAAGGTTATGGCTCAATAGCCTATGACAGTACAATAAACGCAAATAATCTGACGATCACCGGGCCAACATGGAGTGTAGATTCTGGACAAGCCAGAATGACAGGAGGTCGGGCGCTGAAATTTGATGGTTCTAATGATTACGGATACAGAACAACCGATGGTGATTTTGATTTTGGTACCGGAAGTTTTACAATTAATGGCTCATTCCGACATCCTTCAACAGTTAGTGGTACAGACATAATTCTTGCTCGTTACGGAACCGCTGGTTACAAAGTATACATGGACTCATCAGGATATCTCTGTTTTGGTCTTGATTATGATTCTACGTGGAATCCAACCGATTCTGCATGCTCTACAGTGAGTTACGCTGATTCTAAATGGCACACGTTTTCAGCTGTAAAAAACGGTACAACTTCCCTCACTCTTTATGTGGATAGCAATTCTGTTGGAACGGACTCTTCGTTAACCAACTCCTCTATCAATACCGGCTCAAATCTTTACCTCGGCGCGGATAGCGACGGGTCTTCTAATCCCTGGGATGGATTTCTTGACGAAATCGTCATATATCCATATGCTCGGTCTACAGCTCAAGTAAAAAGTGATCTTGCTGGAAATCAAGCGTCCGTTATTTTAGGCGCACAAAATAATAATACCCTTACTAACGGACTTAGAGGATATTGGAACTTAAACGAATCAACATGGACTGTGAATTGCTCTACTGAAGATGTGCAGGACGAATCAGGTAATAATAACGACGGAAGAGCTTGTCCTGATACAAATGGTCCAAACGGTGGTGATGCGGGGAAGTTTGGAAACGCAGGTAATTTTGAAGTGGACGATTATGTTGAATTTGACGATATTACCTATTCTGCTAGTCAAGCGTGGTCCGCAAGCTTTTGGATTCGATCAGAAGCAACAAAAAGCACAATTCCCCTTGGAAGAGGAACAAGCTCAAGCTACATACGAACTTACTTTAATGGAGCTTCAAGCAGTATTGGCGTCCGAAATACAAGCGGAGATACAGAATCAGCAGTAACGGTAAATATGTCAAACAATACCTGGTATCACATCACAGCTACTGCCGATGGCATGAGTGGCGACGCAAAGATGTATCTTAATGGTACGTATGTTGGCGTGTCTGATCCGGGAGCAAACGGTTCAGCAATAACGTTTGATCGATTTGGTCGAGCATATCCTAATGATAATTTCGTTCTCGATGGAGATATTGATGAGGTCCGTATATACGGTCGTGAACTTTCCCCCACCGAAGTTAACCTACTCTACAACTTTGCCCCGGGACCTGTTGCACATTGGAAACTCGACGAAAATACTGGAACTACTGCAAATGATTCAACTGGTAATAATAATATTACTTCTGCATTTGCCGGGCAAACTACCTGGACTGCTGGAAAATTTGGTTCTGGCCTCATCTTCGATGGAACTAACGATGTAGTGCAAACAACAGAGACTACAAGTACAGATATTGGCGCTACAACTGATTCTTATGCACTTTCTGCATGGATGAAAACCACTACAGACTATGGTGGCAATGCTTATATCGCTGCAAAAGATGACGCGTCTGGTGCCTACCCCATGGCTCTTTACTTAAATAGTAGTGAATACGGTTGTTTTCAGATCTCTGATGGTACTAATGCCCCTTCTGCGTGTGGCTCAACTGCACTCAACGATGGTAACTGGCATCATCTTTCTGGCATTCGAGACGTCGCGAACGACAAAGTATACGTGTATGTTGATGGTGTTCAGATAACAAGTACAACCGATTCAACAACAGCGACAACCGTTAATGATGATACTTTGTCATTTGGAAACGGTGGGACATCATATACAGGATATGATTTTAATGGTTCTATTGACGATATCCGCATCTACAACTACGCCCGCACATCTAAGCAAATTGTTGAGGATATGAACGCCGGGCACCCGGCGGGAGGTAGTCCGGTGGGAAGTGCTATCGGATATTGGAAATTCGATGAAGGTCGGGATGGCGCTTGCTCCGGCGGGACAAACGATGCCTGTAACTCCGGCTCGGCTGGTTCAACACTCGACGGCGCGCAGAGCGGCATGTCTGTTCCTGCAACTGCCACGTCCGGATGGACTAACGCAGGAAAATTCGGAAAAGCCCTACAATTTGATGAGACAGATGACTTCGTAAGTATTACGGATAATAATGCTATCGATTTCTCAACATCAATATCATTATCAGCATGGGTATATCCAGATGACTGTACTGGCACCGGCGATGGAAGACAAGAAATTATTACAAAGTATGTAGCTTATTATTTCAATTTAGAATCTACAACATGTAAGCCATCTTTCTATTTCTATGGCCTATCATCGCCCGGATATCACACTGCAAATACGGGCCTTACAATTGGTACATGGAGTCACATTGTAGCAACGTGGGATGGAAGTAGTGTAAATATATTCATAAATGGAAAACTTGATAAAACCGTTACTGGCGTCACTGGGACAGGAACTACTAATGCCAGTGCTCTTACAATCGGAGCCGCTAATAGTACAAGACATTTTGATGGGTATATTGACGAAGTTAAAATTTACAACTATGCTCTTACGGCTGATGAAGTCAAGCTGGATTATAACAACAGCTCGTCAATCGTGTTAGGCGCCCTTTCAGATAATTCCTCATATCAAAAAACTGCAGCAAACCAAGAATACTGCGTCCCGGGTGATGGAACCAGCTGCGTAGCCCCAGTCGGCGAATGGAAACTGGATGAGAAAACAGGACAATATGGTTATGATACGTCCGGCAATAATAATACCGGCACCCTCGGCTCTACATCTGGTGCTGATGCCAACGATCCGGCCTGGATTTCCGGCAAAGTCGGCCAGGCATTGAGTTTTGATGGGGGGGATTATGTCAGTTCAATACCATACAGTAACTTTGAAAATTTAGGTGCTTTTACTATTGATGCTTGGATAAAAGGCACTTCGGGTCTAGGCACAACATCGCAAGTGATTATCTCTCAACGAGCAAACAACTTAGGAAGTATTGGTTTACAAATATTCGGCAATTCGGTCTTATGGGTTTATATTAACAATGCTGGTTATAGCTGTGGGACGCTCAGCTGGAATAATAATCAGTGGTATCACTTAGCAGTATCCTACAATGGGGCGAATGCAACTTGTTATCGCGACGGGGTGCAGACGGCTTCCCCTGCGGTTACGGGAACAACTGGTTCTAAGGGAACAAGCTTTTTATTTGGCGTATGGGACAATGTAGGAAGTCTCTCCCAATATTTTAATGGTTCCATTGATAACGTCCGGATCTACAACTACGCCCGCTCGGCGGCGCAAATTGCCTGGGATTATAATCGGGGCTTACCAATAGCCCACTATAAATTTGATGAATGTACCGGCGCCACAGCCAACGACGCGTCGGGTAATAGCTACACAGGCACCATATATCCGGTAACAGAAGTAAATACAGCAACTGGGACGTGTTCATCTGGCACTAGTACAGAGATGTGGAACGATGGAACATCAGGTAAGTTTAACTCCAGTTTAGGTTTTGATGGCAGTGATGATTATGTTGGGATTAATGATTTCCCGTTAGGTGGTAATCAAGTAAGCGTATCCGGATGGATTAAATTTACCAATCGAGCAGGACAGCTCTATAATAGCCTTTTTGCAAAGCAAAGTGAAGTTATTTTTTATGTTCCAGGATCAGCTAATAATTTTGCTTTCTATATCTACGGTCAAACCGCTGATTGCACAACAATAGATGCTTACTCAGGATTATCAAACGATACTTGGTATCACTTTACCGGAGTCTATGATGGAACTGCCCAAACGAAAACTATATATATAAATGGAAAACAAGTTGCCTCTCAAGGATGCAACGCCGGAATCCTGGATAATACAGTTAATACTATTTCACTTGGAAGTGCTCAATTTGGAAGCACCTATTATACCAACGGCCTCATCGACGACGTCCGGATTTATAACTATCCATTGACTATCCAACAGATTAGAAATATCTATAACGGTGGATCGGCCATACGCTTCGGTCCATCAAGCGGAAATCCATGATTGTTGTATGGAATGAGTTCAAAATACTATTTTAATGATATGAACGATATAACAAGCGACAAAATCCGTACATACGTGAAAAAACTGGAACAAAAGGGGTATTCTGAAACCGAGATTGTCAGAAAAATCCAAGCTTTAGCTTCATATATGGAGTGGGCTTATGATAATGACAAAATCATATACAAGGAATATCAGCATATAAAGGATGAGATCGCTAGAATACGGGCCGAGTACCGTGTGCCGAGTACCGATGATTCACGTACTGGAGCCCCTAGACGTCATTCTGAATTTAATTCAGAATCTAGAGAGATCCCGAATCAAGGTTCCTCCGATTTAATCGGAGTTCGGGATGACAATATTATTCCAAAAGTCTCTGACTTCGAATCTGCCCAATATTCAGGAACAAAACACACCGATGGCATTGCTGGTGAGTTTTATTTTAAATTTAGACTTGAGACATATAAGATAAAAAGCTGGTTAACAGGAGTTTTAAGACGGATACCATTGATCGGAAATACTCTAACCAACAAACAGATATCAAAACAGTTAGAAACAAATGATGGTATTCAACCCATTTCAACTCATTACAATTCATTTCAACCACAAACATACATAGCTTTTGGCTTTGTATTGATTGTTATTGCTATACTAGGGGCAGGTATATATGATCGCTTTTTTAAAGAAACCAATCTCTCACTTGCTTACCCCCCTACACCAGTTACAGCCTCAAGAATCTTGTCTTTCCAAGGAAGATTAACAGATTCTTTAGGCAATCCTATTACAACAGCAACAGATATGCGTTTTAGGCTTTATACAGCCTCAAGTGGAGGAACAACCCTTTATGATACAGGAACCTGTTCTATCACACCAGATCAAGATGGCGTACATAATGTTCTTATTGGTTCAGACTGCGGAGCTGAAGTTGGAGCAGGAGTGTTTACCGAAAACGCTACAGTATGGCTTGGGGTTACCGTAGCCTCTGATGCAGAAATGACTCCGCGACAACAAATAGCGAATGTCGCATATGCAATAAATTCCCAAACACTCCAGGGCTTCCCTCTTGGTACAACGGCATCTACAGTGCCATTTATCAGTCAAGGTGGAGAATTGCTGATCGCAGCCTCAACACCATCGATTTATTCCACGTATGCAAGCGAAACTTTTCGCGTTTCAGGTGCGAGTGCAATAACTATCCAATCTGCAGGTTCAGGTAACATATTACTTACAGCTACTGAATCAGGAGAAATTAGATTTGCAACTGGTGGAAGTCAAAAAGCTGTTATTGAAAATGGAGGGCAAGTCGGTATTGGCACGGCCATTGCGAATGCTTTACTTGATATAGGTGGAGGAACTGTAACTTATATCGATGGGACTAGTGACGTTATTATTGCGGACGATCTAGAGGTTGATGGGACAATCTTTGGTAGTACTATTGATGTAAACTTCACTACAGGATCTGTACTTTTTGCAAATTCAAGTGGTGAAATAGCTCAAGATAATACGAATTTCTTTTGGGATGATACAGGAAATAAGTTGGGTATTGGTACCGCATCTCCTGATGGGAAGCTACAGGTCACGGGTGCTGTTGTAGGTAAAGCACTTGCGATATTTAATGAGACCGGAGACCAAAATATCTTGGTTGCTTCAGCAGGAGGAGTCACACAAGCAACCTTAAGTCGTACAGGAGATTTAACCTTAGTGGGAGATATTGCAGTTAACGGAGACAATATCACAGCGGATGGTTCCCTAACCATAACAGCTACAGGTGGTGATATTAATTTCCAACCTGACAATGATACTGATGATTTCCTCTACATGGATACAACTACTAATATTCCTGGTCTTTTTTGGGAAGGAATAGCAGCTACTGATCCTGGTATTTATGTTACGGGAACAGAGCTTGGATATCGTGATGAAGCAGACTCATGGGTAAGTTTTGATTCGATTGCAGCAGGAGCAACTAATTACTGGCAATTAAATTCAAATGTACTTGCTCCAGGCAGCGACGCTTTAGTAACAGACAAGTTGATTCTTGGTGGTCAAACAACCACTGTTCATCAATTCGAAGTAAATGGTGCAGTCGTAGGAAAAGCATTAGTCGCTCTCAATGAAACCGGAGATCAAGATATACTTGTTGCTTCTGCTTCAAGCACCTTGGTTTCTCGTATTAATAGAAGTGGTGATCTTTTCTTAGCAGGAACATTACAAACAGGTTCGGCGACATCTGAAGTCGCCTATTCCCGCTTTGGCACCGGTACAACTGGACATTCGCTTAATGCTGCAGATGACGTACTTGTTAGTGGGGATTTTGAAGTAGATACTCTTGCTTACTTTGATGGAAATGTAACGTTAGGAGATAATTCTGGGGATACCGTAACCGCAAATGCAGCTGCATGGACATTTACAAATGCTACGACCGTAGATTTAGCAACATCTGCTACAGCACTTGCGTTTGAGACTGATTTATTAGTATTAGATACTTCTAATGATGGTATTGATATTACCACAGCTGCAACAACAACAGATGCTCTTGATTTAACATTTGATTCTTTATCAACAGGACGCGGTATTGATTTAAGTACTGATGCTTTATCAACAGGTACAGGTTTATATCTTTCTTCTACATCAACGGCACTTGGAACTGCGGTGCTTGGTGGATCGTTAGTATCGCTTGATTGGACTCCGGGTGGTGCAACAACTGCAGCAACCGACTTGTTTCGATTAAATATAGGGAGTACTGGCACGGTTACAAATCTACTTAATATCACTGATAATGGTACGTCAGTATTTAGGGTTGCAGAAAATGCTATTGAGTCTGCTGTTCCACATTCTTTTACGGCTGCTGGAGATGTAGATATTGCATATGATCTTCTCTTTTCCAATCAAACAGCCTCATATATTAAATCAAACGCTCCTTTTTATATCCAAGCAGGAGAAACGTTTGAATCAAATGATCTTACGTTAAAAACGTATAACTCAGGTGATATTGTATTGGACGCAGGAGGATCTACATCAAATACCGGTACAGTTTCATTTTATGATTCCAATATCAAGGGTGCAACCACAACAACAGCAATTCCTTTTGCAAATGCTTCAGCAGATATAAATACATTCAGAACAAATTTCACTGACGAGACGATCATTGATGCAATAAATGAAACCTATACTGCAGCTATTGGAGGGGGCTCTGATTCTGTCTGGACAGATAGTGGAACAACAATTTATGCAACTGATACTACAGATGAAATAGTTCTTGGTGGCTCCTCTCCGCTCTCTTCTGCTAAATTCTCTATAGACGGTGATGCTGATCAGATACAACAACTCATCCAAGCAAATTCATCTCAAACAGCTAACTTATTACAATTCGAAAATTCAAGCGGAGGAGATTTGGCATGGATTGACGAATCTGGAAATGTAAGAATCGGTACTTCAGCACCAGACACAGGAAAATTTAATGTTACGGGTGCGGATACTGGTAAAGCACTTGCGATATTTAATGAGACCGGAGACCAAAATATCTTGGTTGCTTCAGCAGGAGGAGTCACACAAGCAACACTAAGTCGTACAGGAGATTTAACCTTAGTGGGAGATATTGCAGTTAACGGTGATACCATAACTGCAGACGGTGCACTCACCATAGACTCATCAAGTTATGTTCGTATAGGAGATACCAATACCCCAGGATCAGCAACAGGAGATGATGATTTGTTTGTAGAAAGTGATCTTGAAGTGGATGGAGTTATCTATCTTGATGGCACCCTTGACACTACCTTTACTGCAGGATCTGTTGTTTTTGCAGGAACAAGCGGAGTACTTGCGCAAGATAACAGTAATTTCTTTTGGGATGATACTGCCAATAAGCTCGGTATCGGAGATAGTACTCCTGATGGAAAACTTGAAGTATCAGGAGCTGTTGTGGGAAAAGCACTGGCAATCTTTAATGAGACCG
>Ga0209541_10001142_pt1 | contig 53153 bp, 43 predicted proteins | sample RifCSPlowO2_01_FD_184027 | JGI IMG/M metagenome (GOLD analysis project Ga0209541, IMG submission 184027) | Groundwater microbial communities from Rifle, Colorado - Rifle CSP2_plank lowO2_0.1 (SPAdes) (version 2) | ecosystem: Environmental > Aquatic > Deep subsurface > Groundwater | place... | reverse complement strand
GAAGCGTGAGGAGAAAAGCAGTATGTAGTGGCCTTTCGCGTAGAGATTGTTGATGAGGTCGACGGCATCTCTGATCGGTTGCGCGTTTTCGTAATCGCCATCTGTCGCGGTGCAGATACATCCATCAATATCGAAGCACAACGTTTTCTTTTTCGGGTCTTTTGGAAATACCATAGTGCGCAGGCGGGGCATAGGGATTTTCTGCCCATCCTCGACGAGGAATGAGTCGCTGTCATCGTCACGGGTTGAAATCTCTATTATGACCGTGTCTTCGAGACCGCCACGCTGGTGCATAAGTCCCGGCGGGATGAAAACAGTTTGACCGGCTTCGAGTTCGAAAAAACGGTCTTCGCCGCGGCCTGCTCGAAAACGCAAAAGAAGTTTCCCCGAATGAATATAATATCCTTCGATTTTCTTGCAGTGATATTCAAAGCTTGCCTGCCCACCTTTCTTTACCAGCATTCGTTTACCGGCGTAATCTTTGCTCACGATGGATTCTATCGTGCCCCAGTACTTATCGCGATAGTCGGACGACGTGGTCTTTTTGAGATATTCACTCCGCGGATCGGGGAATCCTAAGAAAAGATAGACAATAGTCGGCGTCTTCGCTTTGACCTCGTATTCTTCTTTAGGCGGCAGGGTTATCGCCTCGTGCGCGCCGACATCAACTCCGCCTATCGTGACCCGTCCTTCCTCTACCCATAGAGTCGATTCAAAGGCCGCATCGCCCGGAAGCTCAATTCTTCCGTCTTCTGGGAGCGACAATCGCTCCAAACGGAAATTAGGTTCTTCAACTAGGATTTTACTTGCGGGCTTGCCGACAAATGTGTCCAGGGTCTGTATGTCGATGCCGTATTGATTCATACATGAGAGGCGCGAAGGATTTTTTTCAATTCCTTTAAAGATGGTGTTTCCGTACCGAGGTGTGTTGTCTTTAGGCCGGCCCATGCGTTCGCGGCACGCAATGCTATCTCGTCGATATGCTGTGAGCAGGCGAGTACCGCGAAGAATGCGTCGCCTGCACCGATCGTATCGCGCACGCTAACTTCATACGCAGGCGTTTCTATAAATGACGTGCCGATGAGACTGAATGAGCCCTTTTCTCCAAGTTTCAGAACGATGTGCCGGGCCTTAAGCAAAGCCCGGAGCTTGGAAAGCGACGTCTCAAGCTTCGATTCGTCAAATTTCGGATATATACTTTTTGCTTCTCTCGTATTAATAGAAAAGAGGTCGGCCCCAGTATACTGCACATGATTTGTTTTCTGCTGAGCGACCTGGGAGTCAACGAACACGTCCTTCTTTGCGCGGGCAGCTATCCTCACTATCTCTGCCGCGAGACGGTTGGTCAGCAAGCCGTGGCGGTAATCCGATATCACTACGCGCTCGAACGACGCGATGTTTTTCTTCAGATACGCGATTATCTTATCTTCAAGCGCGGAGGGGATAGGCGAGTTGTCGACGCGGTCCCATGCTAGAAGCTTGTGCTGATTGGACCAGAAGCGCTCCTTCACCGTTGTAGGCCGTGAGTCGACGAATAACATTTTCTTAAGACGAGCGTGAGAGAATTTTTTCAGATATCGCGCGTGCTCATCTGTGCCAGCAAGCGTCACAAATGTCACGGAGCCGCCGAGCGCCAGCATATTGCGCACTAAAAATGCCGCACCGCCTAGCGTCACCTTTGTTCTTTCGTGGCGCACGACGAGCGTCGGCGTTTCGACGGAAATGCCCGCTGGCGACCCCTCATGATAGATGTCGAGGATAGTATCGCCGATCACGAGTACATTCCCGCGGATGAACGCAGGAAAGGAGCGCTCACGCTGCATTTTCATAATGCTCGAATTTTCTCGATTATGCTTGTGGTAGAGAGTTTTCCGCCCAACTTGTCGGTAACAATAGGGAAGACCTTGACCTCTATCTCCGCCGGTATGTGATCGCGCTCTCGGACTTCGTCCGCGGTCCATTCGCCGCCTTTTACGATAATGTCGGGTCGTATTTCCGCAACGATGCCTTCCGTCTTCGTGTCATCGAAAATAATAACCTCATCAACAAAGCTCAAGCTCTCGAGGGTTCCCTTGCGCGTATCTTGATTGTTGATAGGTCGATCGTTGCCTTTGAGCAATTTAGTCGCGCGGTCGGAATTGATCCCGACGACGAGTTTACCGCCTAAGGACTTTGCGAATTTCAGGAGTTGCACGTGGCCCGGATGCACTATATCGAAAACTCCATTGGCGAAAACTATCTTCTCCTTGCTGTGTGTCTTTGTCTTTTCGACCCGTCTGACATGCCGATGTTCACCAAAGGGCTCTCCAAACCACACTTTTACGATCTCCAGATTATCTTCCTTGCTGTTCACCCACGTGCCTAGACACAGAATATTTGCGTCATTGTGCTCACGCGTTTTCTGAGCTGAGAACGCGTTATGAACGAGAGAAGCGCGCACGCCGGGGAATCTGTTCGCGACCATGCTCAGGCCTATGCCCGTCCCACAGATAAGCACGCCCCAGCGAGCCTCATTTTTATTCACTATCTCGGCAACGGTCTTCGCGTAATCCACATAATCCACTTTCTCCGCATCAGTAAAAGGCCCGACATCTATGCAATGATAACCAAGCTCCTTAAGCAGGGTTTTCACTTCGCTTTTTAGGGCTACGCCGTTATGGTCTGCGCCAAGTACGATGAGTTTCTCCCGGAACTCTGTCATTGCAGATATCATATAACAACACAGCTTGTTTGGAAAGTTGAGCATAAGTCCTCTGAACGCTATTGAGCTGGCGTGCAACAATGGCATTCGGTCGTTCTTTGCGCAGTTTGCTTATGTACGCGCTACATTCTTATTTTTACGCGTATTGCGGGAGATAGAAAATCGAGTACTATTCCTCTACCTATGAAGACGAAACGACCGGCAAGAAAGGCCGGAAATAAGACGCGAGGAAAGTCGGCGAATTTACCGGCAGCTAAAACGATACTTCTCACAGGCGCTGCGGGGTTCATCGGCAGCAATGTGCTGGAGTATCTTTTCAGTAAATATCCCGCATACCGTTTTTTAGTGCTTGACGTTTTGACCTACGCAGGCCAAATGAAGAACATACCGGAGAACATACGGAACAGTCCTCGCTTCTCTTTCTGGTACGGAGACGTGCGGAACTCGAAGCTCGTAGAGGCTCTTGTTTCCAAGTCTGATGTTGTGCTTCACTTTGCCGCGGAGACGCACGTTACGCGGTCGATAGACGATAATACAAAGTTCTTCGAGACCGACGTATTGGGCACGCAGTGCGTTGCAAATGCCGTGCTTACTCATGAAAAGACAGTAGACCGATTTATCCATATTTCAACCTGTGAGGTGTACGGAGAGGGATTGGTAAAGAAAATGGACGAATCACACCCGCTAAATCCTCACAGCCCTTATGCGGCGGCAAAGGCGGGAGCAGACCGGCTTGTGTATGCGTACCACAAAACCTATCGCATTCCGTCGATAATCCTCCGCCCGTTCAATATCTTCGGACCCAGACAGCATCTGGAAAAAGCCGTACCGCGTTTTGTGACGAGCGGGATACTTGGCGAGTCCATCACGGTGCACGGTTCAGGCGCATATACCCGGGATTACATGTACGTTGAGGACCTTTCCAGGGCGATTGATATCCTTATTCATGCGCCGCGTAAACAGGTTATCGGAGAGGTCTATAATGTTGGGTCGGGTAATGCTGTTTCCATCATTGATCTAGCGAGGTCAGTTCTGAAGCATATGAAATGCCCGCCTCGGATGCTTGTTCACATAGGGGATAGGCCGGGGCAGGTGAATAACTTTGCCTGCGATTATAAGAAAATGAAGAGCCAATTTGGATGGGAGCCGAGAATAACTTTTAATGAAGGTATCAAAAAGACCGTCGCATGGTATCGGAAGAATCGGGAGATATGGAAGGACCAAATGTGGATGAGGCAGGTGCCCATCAAAACGGCGAAAGGAAAAATTGAACTGCACTGATAGTATCAGCGGCTCTTCACAAGGGATTCAATATCGGTCAAAAATTGCCGCGAGACAACTTCTGAATCAAAGACACGTGCGCGGACAAGAGCTTTTTTAGAGTATGCGGCGCGCTCATTTGGAGCATTGAAAAAGAAAAGTATACGCTCAACAAGGCCTTCAACGTCGTTTTTTCTGAATGTCAGGCCAGCATCTCCCGCTGCCCACGATGGACCCGAATTCTCGGTTGCTATTACGGGGAGCCCGCACATGAGCGCTTCCGCAACGACCCTTCCGAATGGCTCAGGCCAGCGGCAAGGATGAATGAACACATGCGAATGCCTATAAAAGTTGTATAGTTCCTCACGATCTTTCCATCCGTGCAGAAAGACACGTTTTTCGAGGCCATGATTTTGGATAAAATCTCTGAGCGGTTTTTCCTCGTTGCCGCTACCGATTATGTGCATATGAACTGCGTCCGGTAGTTTTACAGCCGCTTTAACCAATAGATCGGGGCCCTTGTCGGTCGTTAGGCGTCCCGCATATACTGCGCGGAAAACACCTTTATCGTCCGGAAATGGCGATGGTAATTGGGTATCTGGTATTGGGTCTATTGGAGCAGGAACCACATCTGATGAATGAGCATGATATCCGAATCGCTCATAGCGTTCTTGTATTAAACGAGAGTCAAAAAATAGGAGGTCAATTTTTCTCACGAACTGTATGCCAACCAGTTTTTCCCATAGATACAATTTCGCAATGTGGACGCGATTGCGTACGCGGATAAGCAGATTGCGCACGGATCCGTCTGAAGGCGGGGTAGTGCCATGCAATCTCATTCCCGGCGTATAGTTGTTGATACTGGCAACTACAGGAGTTGTGCCGCCTTTGTATTTATACATACCTCCGGCCCATAAGATGTACGAGCTGTAGAGAAAATGCACATCTGCATCCGTGTTTTCGCGCATACGATGTGCGATGTGGCGCTGAAGCGCGATAAACCCGCCATCAAAGTTCTCCTCTCTTATCTCACATGGCTTGTGCTTGTAGTTGTTGTCGCCTGAAAAAAAAGTCGTCAATATCGGCGTGTGTCCGCTCTCAGACAAGGCACGTATATAAATTTCTAAAGTGTGATGCGAGCCGCCGCCGAAAACCGGATTAAACCGCAATGTGTATATGTGTACGCGCATAATGGCGTCACTGAGAGCTCTTTTGCCCACGACGATATGTGCGCATAAGGAATTCCGCGAAACGCTCTATGCTGGTTTTTTCTGCGCTACCATCAAGTCCTTTTTCCCACAGCTCATGCAAATGAATATCCTCGGATTCTTCCAATAGAGCCGATATAAAGTTCAGAAGCTCCGATTCATTGAAGATGAAATTGTCCAACTGTGTTTTCACAAGGGAAGATAGCGTTTCTATATCCGTACATTTTTTTGTCATTGAGAGCGAGTTATAGTAAACGTCGCCGAATGTGATGACTGGTTTTTTGAGAAGGAGCGCCTCCCAACCCGCCGTGCCTGTTTGGGTGAAGACAAGGCGGGAACCTTTTATGATTTCATGCGAGTCGTGATTTGGGTGTATAAGTTTTACATTCGGGATTTTCTTCAATTCCCGATAGTACTGACGAGTGCGGAAACCGACCATAGCCGGATGTTCCTTTACATACAATTTGAAAGAGAAAGGAATGGATTCCGCTATCTGTTTTATAAGGTTGATCTGGTCTGTCCAACGAGGTGCTAAAAGTAGCATCGACATTTCTGGCTCCAGATGTAGGGGATAATATACGAACTGCTCGCGTTGGTCATAAACGTCGTACAAGTCGCTGAAGCCGCGCATGAGACGGAACTTGCGCCGCGTTGCATCAAGAAGAAACCACCAGGGCGACTGTTCCATGTAATCATGTGCGGGGTCTATGAGTGTGCGTACGATACGTTCTGAAAGCCACCTGAGAGAACGGGCGAGCTTCCATGGTGTCAGCCAGGAGTATGCCTTAAGACGTGCGCCGGAATCCTTAAAACTTTCCATCACATAATGATAGGCGTGTGGTTTAGCCCGATATGCTTTGAGATATGCGCGTGCATCGCCATCTCGAGGACTTTTCACTCCCCGCATGAGCACGCGGAACCGCGTCTCCGCAAAACTGAATTTCCGATAATCCTCCGAAAAAACGTAGCCCCCTTTGATGCGTGTTTCTGCACCGACCAGAATCCGAATGCTTTTTTTCTGTGCTATATGGAAGAGAAGCATGTTGCCAAGGGAACTTACGACAGGCATGAAAACAAGGTCCGGCTTTTCCCGCTCCAGAAATTTCTTGATCGCGCGCACGGTCGCTTGCAGCATGCGCGCCATATCCTCATGCGTATATGGGCTCGAATCATGCGGATACTCGCGCACACCTAGCCCGTGACGAATGACGCGGTCAACGGCGATATACGGCCAGAGGTATGGGATTCCGAACTCTCTTTCAACTTCTTCGAGGTAATCCCAATCGAGATCCTCGTGCACGCTCGTATCGTGGATCTCTTCGTCTACTAGAAGACCTCCGTACGCTACATCTTTTTGATTACGAAGGAACCTAGCGCTTGAGCGCAAATACACATAGCCGCAGAAATCAGATACGCCGTACTTATCGCGAAGTTCAATGGCTATTTTGTGCGCGACCGGGGTGAACCGGCGCTGGAAGACAAGGCAGGCTTTCATGAGCGGGATATTTTCAACATGGCTTGAATACTTGATTGCGGAGGTGAAAGAAGCTAGTATCACATCGTACTGTCGCCGCAGAGTTCCGTCAATATAGCAATATAGTATGCGCTCGCACCCCGGCAAATTCATGAACATCCTCCAGCTTCTCGCGACTTCATTTGGATCGTACTACCGACACCTTATAGTAATTATAGTCCTCGGTTTTTTCGCGAGTCTGCTCGAAGGCCTCGGTATAAGTGCGATAATACCTCTTTTCTCGTTCGTGACCGGTGGAGGTGGATTCGCATCCGATACTGTGACGCGCGTGTTTTCGGCGTTCTTTGCGTTCGTGGGATTGTCTTACACTTTCCGATACCTTCTCTTCTTTGTCGGCGCGTTATTCGTTGTGCGTATCATCGCGCTTTTCGCGATCCAAAATGTAACAGCGCGCATAGTATTTGGATATGAGCGCGATATGCGCGAGCGCATGTTTAGGGCGACAGTCAAAAGTAGTTGGCCTTTTTTGTCCATGCAAAAAGTGGGTCATCTTGACCAGCTTCTGATTACGAACACAACTAATACGTCCCAGTTTTTCGGCATGTTCTCTACGCTCGTGCTGATAGTCACTAAAACGATTGCTTATATAGTCATAGCAGTGAACATTTCACACGTCGTCGCACTTTTAAGTTTTTCGGTCGGCGTCGCGCTCTTTTTCGTGCTTCAACCGATGTTCCGCCTGAACAAAAAGTCCGCGACAGAGGCTGAAAATCTCAACCGTTCACTAGCACACTTTGTAAGCCAGCACATTTCCGGAATGAAATCCGTGAAATCCGCCGGCGTGGAAGAGCCCGTATCTAAAGAATCCTCATCGTATTTTGAGAACATACGAAAAGTGCATGTGAACATGGTGACGATACGAGGGTTCCTGGAAATGGGCATACAGTTTACCGGACTAGCGTTTGTCGCGGGTGTATTCGCGTACATGTACAGAATGCCGGGATTCAACTTCGCCTCATTTGCCGTCATCGTGTACGCCGTCAATCAGATTTTTATGCAGATACAGGCTGCTCAGGTTCAGTTGCATGCACTTTCTGGGATGCTTCCGTATCTCTCCAGAGCAAGCACATATCAAAATGACGCTGAGGCGAACGCCGAACCCATAGGAGGAGCGGGTTCGTCCGCTATAGCGGAGGGAATAGAATTTCGGAACGTCTCATTCTCGTATCCCAAAAGGGGAGAGGTTTTGAGTGACGTGAGTTTTTCAGTCAAACAGGGACAGATCGTAGCGATAGTAGGTCCATCTGGTGTTGGCAAATCCACAATTGCCGATTTACTTCTGCGCCTTATAGAGCCGACATCTGGCGTTTTGCTTGCGGACGGCAAGGATGTGCGAACTGTCCCTATTAGCGAGTGGCGCAAGACCTTGGGCTACATACCTCAGGACCCTTTCCTTCTTAATGATTCAATACGCAATAATATCGCATTTTATAATTCTGCTCTGTCTCTTCAACACATCATTGACTCTGCAAAACGCGCGAATATACATGAATTCATAGAATCCCTACCGCACGGATATGATACGCACATAGGAGATCGCGGTGTCCTCATATCGGGCGGGCAACGACAGCGAATAGTCTTGGCGCGCCTTTTAGCTCGCAAACCAAAGGTTCTTATCTTGGACGAAGCGACAAGCGCCTTAGACGCGGAATCGGAACAAGCCATACGACGGTCTATCGAGCATTTTCGCGGAGACATTACGGTCTTCATTATTGCGCACGGCGGAGGGATGCTCGCCTTGGCTGACATTACAGTCAAGCTTTCAGCCGGACGTGTAGTTTCTATAACTGGTCCTTCTTTAGTGCGTGGATAAATATGAAACTCTTTATTATCGGATTGGGAAGCGTTATCCCCGAACACGTGCACGTGGTGGAAGAGCTTGCCAAACAACACGAGATCCTCTACTGGCTCTATATTTATGACGTCGCAAAGTCTGTCGATAAAGCGCGATTCCCGGGTACGGTATTTCACGATTATCGCGCTGCTCTGAAGGGAATACATTCTGAAAACATTGATGCATCTCGTTTTGAACCGTGGAGTAAAGACGACATAGTTTTATTTTCGGCCATTGAATCGGAGATAATGAGCATGATTGATAAGTGGTATCCTGATTGGCCGATCTTGAAGCGCAAGGATTTCTACTATGATCTTCTCTGTTATTGGGGGGGCGTGTTGGACCAGTTGAACCCAGATGCGATCCTTTTTGCTGACGTGCCACACCAGATGTTTGACTTTGTGCTTTATGAGATTGCGAAGCGGCGAGGGATAAAAACGATCATCCTAGATCCTGTATTCCGTTATGATCGCCTCGTCACCTACAGAGATTACAGGGCGGGGAACGAGGCGCTGGCAAACTGGAAACAGCGTGCGAGGGAGACAAAGCTCAATGAACTCGCACCTGAAACTCGGGGCTACTATCTCGAGGTATCAGGGTCAAAAGACCCGTCGCCTGCGCATTTTACCGAATGGAACAAAGTAAACAGCGGCTTATATAAATTTCGCCGTCATGCAATGTCGCTCATTCCTTTCATCAGAGACGGTTCTATTATCGAGCGCGGCGTTATGCGTATCTTCAAAATGCTGAAATCAAATGTGAAAGATGAATATCTTGCGTTGGAACGACCAGCCGACCTCAAGAAGCCGTATGTGTATGTGCCGATCCATTACCAGCCGGAATTAACGACAAGTCCGCAAGGAAGCGTTTACGTAGATCAAATCTTGATGATGAAGACGCTCTCGGCGGCACTCCCCGTGGACTGGGAACTATATATCAAGGAGCACCCAGCTCAGTGGATGGCGCACGGTGGTAATTTCACATCATACCGTTATCGAGGTATCTATGAGGAAATGGCACGCCTTCGCAATGTTCGTCTCGTTCCTGTCACGACGAACACCTTTACGCTCATAGATAATGCAAAGGCCATCGCGACCGCAACCGGAACGGCCGCCATGGAGGCCATACTGCGCGGTAAAAATGCTCTCATATTCGGATATCCGTGGTTCATGCACGCGCCAGGGATGTTCCGCGTTTCGTGCGTTGAGGATTGCAGGAAAGCCTTCGCACGTATAATGGAAGAGAAACGTGCGGATGAGCAAGATATTCTCAACTATCTTAAGGTAGTTGAAGAGGTGAGTTTTCGGGGATATACGGCCGGTGAGGGCGCTAGCGTCTCCACTTATGATAGAAAAGAAGCGTGGCAGGAAATCCTGAAAGCAATTGAAGACGAGCTTAGAAAATAGAGGAAACGTCACGTGGTTCTTGCATTATTGACGCACCGGGGATGATCGGTGATAGTCGCGAAGAATCACGAGTGTCAAATGTGTAGCTTATATCTTTCAAGAGCTTGAATTTTTGCCCGAAATACTTATTAAACACTATGCGGAACGAGTTGACCGGGGTTATCGTATCATAGAGGAGCGAGCTGCCTCCGTCGGGCAAATAGTAGGCATTGAAAATGCGGGTTATTAAGGGCGCCGCTTGCTCCGGTGTAAGCCCATACTCACTCTTAAGCAGCTCCGGATTGGAAAGGGGAAACTTATGCCCATGGTCTCCTTGTATAATGATGATCGGTTCCGGCTCAGATTTCTGCAATTGGACGACCAGCTTCTCAACTTCTTTGCTTATGTATGCAACTTGTGCAAGATAATTTTCCTTTTGGCTTCTTGAATCAGCCTCTTCTTTCGTTACAAAATTCCCATCCGCATCAAAAACATACGGCTCGTGAGGAATAAGAAGATGCGCGAAAACAAAAACACGCCCCTCGCTCCTCTTGGGTATTTTTGCAAGTTCTTGCAGCTGGAGCCTTATCCGTTTCCACTCTGTAAGCCTGAAATCAAGAGAATCAAGGTTCAGGAAGCCGAGTTTCTCGCCAACGGGACCATGTCCGGATAGTATCATTGCGACAGGCGCGAAGGCGCTGACATTCCATACCATCTCTTGGTACGGGGAAAGATAGTCTATGTTAATGTTCTCATCGGCATAAGGGTTGAAATGATCTGTCCAGGCGGCACCGAAATGAATGTAACGATATCCATATGAGTGCAGAAAATCCTTAAGGAAATGATTCTGTGTCATTTCGGTCAGGATTCTGCGAGGTGGAGCTCCATCACCCGTATATTCGTCGACGTAGCGCACGTTAAGAGAACTGGGCAGTGATAAGTACGTTGTGGGATAATTGCTCCGGCTCTGTTTTGGCACATAAAAACCTTTCTTCTTGAGAAAATCAACCAGGTGGTCATCCGAAAAGCCGAGCACATCCTTCAGAACATCGGGCGACGTATATTCGTCTAAGACGATGTAGTATATGTCACGGGGCTCCTTTATTGCTCCGATTGCTACGGTTTCAAACTTCGCAGGCGCACGGTGCGCAAGGTTAGAGTAGGAATTCCACGCAAGCTGCACGAGAGAGAGAAGAATAAAGGCCCCGGACACGACGGCCAAAATCTTATTCAGTATCGACAAGTCGTTTTTTGTCTTTTTCACCGCGTATGCCACTGCGGCAACGATGGTGGCAGAAAACAACAGCGCCCAGCGATGGCGCATGAACTGAAATGTGAGTGGACTAAAAAAAATGTACTGATAGAACAGAGCCAGGACGAGAGACACAGAGGTGGCTATGGCAGTTTTGTTATAGTCGCGATAGAACAACCAAAAAGCCCCAAACACCAGTCCTCCGAACGCGATCAGTATCGGTAGCGTTATAAGTGCCTCCCAAAAAAATACCTCGGAGAAGTTATAGTTCCATAGAAAGATAGCCGGAGCCAGAGCGAACAGAAACGGGTGCAGAAGGTATAGTTTGCGCATACACTCATCGCTTTGTCATGTGATACAAGGTCCTCTTTGAATCGGATACACTTTTCTTTCCGCTTATAATAAAATATGTAGCGAATGCGTTCTCGAATCCTTGCTCACTGTAATCGGGGAAAACGTCCTCTCTCGTCGCCAGAAGTTTTTGTACCTGCGAATCGGTCTTTGGGATAAACTCAACGATCAGATTCTTGCACGACCTGCTAAAGAATTCCGCAACTCGTTTCAGGGGGACGTTATTGGATATGGCAAGGTGATGTACTAATGCAAGGGCCATTATCGCATCGACTGGTCCTCGCTCTACAAGAGACGTGCGCTCATCGTTCTCCCAGCCGATGGCAGGGCTCGGATTCGTAAAATCAACCAGAAGAGGAAGTACATTTTTTTCCTTTCCACGCTTCACCACGCGATAATATTTCTCGACAGCGATCGGGTCTATGTCAAAAGCGATCGTCCTAATTCCAGCTTCACTTGCCAGCCGACTGAATTCTCCCGTATTGGCTCCTATATCCCACACGGTTTTCGGACCTGCAGTCCTTAAAAACTCAGTAACAATTTCTGTCTTGCTCCGAAAGGCATCCGCCGAGTAGTTGGTTTCCTGATAGTAGTTTCCCCACTCGGTGTCTTGCTTTCGCAAGGATAGATTCTTCACTGCCGTTTCCAAACTATCCACCAAGGCGAGTAAGTTGTGTCGAGGTATTTTATATACAGGCGCGGACTTTTCCGACTCAAACCGCTTCTGACTTTTTGCATGGAGATGGATATGTGATAGCAGCAATGGACTGAACCATGTACTCCAAGGAAGCAAAGAGCTCGCTAGATCAAGCGGAATGCCATCAAGAAATATCTGGAAAAGACGGTTGAGCCGAATATCCGTGCGGCTCATTAGCGCAAGCGGCGCGAGGAAATGCTGGCAGAATTGCCTGTAGCCGATCCACGGAGAACCCTCCTCGTACATCTCGAAAGATAGGGTATCAATGAATATCGGCCTGCCGTCCAAGAACTGAACGTTGAAAGCGCTAGCATCCTTAAGTATCATTTCATGTCGCAGTGCCCTTTTTTGCACTTCAAGTGTCAAGAGAGCCGCATCTTTCAACTGACTGAAGCACCACTCATACGGGTAGGAAATAAAGGGTATTCTCGTCGGGCGGATTATCCTATATGCGTCCACGGCGCCTCCGGGGCCAAGGTCTGCATGCGGGATCAGCAATTTCTCGCGGATCAGTTCTTGATGCAATCCTGATCTCTCTGCATGCTCCCAATGCTTTTTATAGATGTTGGAAATACGCCGATGCAAGACTCCTTCCTTTGTGAAAAGAGAACCGCTAGGATCTCGGAAGGAGCTCTTTAAATCGGTCATATCAGCCAACCCGGTCCTTTTCTTGGGCATTATCTGCTTGTTCAGGACTTTCTTTTTCCCCGTCCTTCGGTTGTTCCGGCGAACGGAAGCCCAGGAAGCTCTTCAGCTTGTTCCAATACACTTTTATTGCAAATGATGCTCCAAAAATGGTGGCCAAAACAGCCTGCACTATCAAACTTCCTGTCCCGGGGTCTATGTAGGCCTCCGTGACCTGAGGCATGATGCAGATGTATACGGTAAGAAAGATCGCAGTAGACAGTGTGTTCTTGTTCCACATAAATATTACAATGTAAAACTACTACACCGATTTTTTAAGTCAAGGAAAATATGGCGTTTTTCCGAGCTAATGGTAGATTTATCAGACCCTATGAAAAGGAAAACCAATGCCTACCGCGTGGCCATTATTGGAGCAGGACGCATTGCAGCCGGATTTGATACGCTTCGGTCGCGCCACGTGCTCACGCACGCGCATGCCATTGTCAGTAATCGCCGTCTCAAGCTTGTTGGTATCACAGACACCGATGAGGGGCGCGGAAAACATGAAGCTCGAAAGTGGGAAGCGGATTTCTACCCTGATATGGAGGGAATGCTTGCGTACCTAGAACCGGATATCGTTGTCATCGCAACACCCGACGAAACGCACACGGATACTCTTTTACGCGTGCTTCGAACCCATCCTGGTCTCATTATTTGCGAGAAACCTGCTGCAAGCGACCCTAAAGATATTCCGAAGATCCGGAGTGCAGAGAGAGAGCGCGGAGTTCCGGTCATTGTTAATTTCCGCAGGCGCTTCGACCCGACGGTCAGGGATATTCAGAGAGACATGCTGCGAGAACGCTTTGGAAAAATAATCTCGGCATCTGCCCTCTACACGAAAGGGCTGTTCCACAACGGGTCGCATGCGATAGACCTCGCGCGCCTGTTTTTCGGAGAGATGACGAACGCCAAAGCACATTTCATAGTAGATGATTTCGAAAAAGGCTCACCATCAGTAGGCGGAGTAGCGGCATTCGAACGATGCCCGCAATTTTATCTGATGACCGGTGACGAGAGATATTTCTCTCTCTTTGAATTCGAGATACTCACGGAAAAGAAAAGACTGCGTTTCATAAACGAGGGGTTTTCTCTCGTGTCGCAAGACGTTGTGCCCGACCCGGTTTTCAAGGGATATTCCACGCTCGGAAAGGAGAGTGTGCGAAAGACTGGGTTGATCCGTTCCATGTCTTTCCTCATGAAGAATGCGGTCGCAGTTCTTGATGGTACGGAAGAGCCGATATCATCCCTTGAAGAAGCGCTTAAAACCGAAAGCACGTGCCTCAAATTGAAGCAGGGACTATAATGCCGCTATGGCGAAGCTAGCGGTCATGGGAGGCACTCCGGTCAGGGAGAAGAACCGTTTATTTCCCGCATACAATCCCATTGGCGAGGAGGAAAAAACAGCCGTTGCGCGTGTTATGGATTCCGGCGCGCTTTCTAAATACATAGGATGCTGGGACCCGCAATTCTACGGCGGACCGGAAGTGCAGGCATTCGAGAAAGAGTGGGCGGCGAAGTTTGGAGTAAAGCACGCCGTTGCGATGAATTCCGCTACATCGGGGTTGATCGCGGCAGTAGGTGCGCTCGGCATTGAGCCGGGAGACGAGGTCATCGTTAGCCCGTATAGTATGTGCATTTCAGCGACAGCCCCGCTCTTTTACGGCGCGGTTCCGGTATTTGCCGACGTGGAGCCGGAATATTTCTGCCTGGATCCAAAATCCATAGAAACCGTAATAACTCCGCGCACGAAAGCCATAATCATTGTGGACCTGCTGGGCCAGTCGCATGATGTTGATGCGATTAGTGTGATCGCAAAGAAGCACGGACTAAAAGTTATCGCAGACACCGCTCAAGCGCCAAGCGCCATATACAAGGATAAGTTTGCAGGGACACTTTCCGATATCGGGATTTTTTCTCTCAATTTTCACAAACACATCCACACGGGCGAAGGATGCCTCGCAGTCACTAACGACGATGTTCTCGCCGAGCGGATGCAGCTGATTCGCAATCACGCGGAAGCGGTCGTGGAGGATAAGGGTGTTGCCAACGTCGTGAACATGGTCGGCTATAATTTTCGCCTTACCGAGATACAGGCGGCGATCGGCCGCGAGCAATTGAAGAAACTCGATGCGTTCGTCGGAGAACGGCTCAAGAATGTCGCATACATTGGAGAGCGTTCACAGGATATGCCGGGTTTCCGGCCGACGAAATCCCGTCCTGGCACGAAACATGTCTATTACATGCACGCGTTTCTTTATGACGAGAAAATCGCCGGAGTTCCGCGCTCAACTTTCTTCAATGCGTTAAAAGCGGAACTTGCTCCTTCAAAACTTCAGGAGGAAGAGGGTGTCCTCATGGGGGAGGGTTACGTGAAGCCGATATACCTCATGCCCATCTTTCAAAAGCAGATCGCTTTCGGTTCGAGAGGATATCCTTTCCGCTCCGAATTCTATACAGGCACCCCGCGGTATGAGAAGGGGATGTGCCCGGTCGTCGAACGGCTCAACGAGAAAGAACTCATCACGCACGATCTGATGCGGCCCGGCATGGCACAGGAAGACCTTGATGATGTCATTGACGCATTCCACAAAGTGTACGAACATCGTGAGGAACTGCTATGAAGAATCCGTTCCTGGTGGGCGAGAAAATATATCTTCGTACGATTACGGAGAGCGACCTAAATGAGAACTACCGCGAGTGGTTCAACGACGAGGAGGTGTGCCGGTACAATTCGCACCATCGCTTTCCGAATTACGACGAGAATATGCGCGACTACTATGAAACGACCATCAAGTCGCGCGCGAATCTTATTCTTGCCATCTGCGATAAGGAGACTGATGCGCACATCGGCAACATCGCGCTTGAGAACATAGACACGCTGAATAAATCGGCCGAGTTCGCGATAGTGATCGGCGACAAGTCTTATTGGGGCAGAGGAGCCGGAAAAGAGGCGGGAAGGCTGATCTTGGAGCATGGTTTTGAGGAATTGAACTTGCACCGGATATATTGCGGCACCCAAGACGGCAACACGGGAATGCAGAAGCTTGCCGTCTCTCTCGGGATGAAAGAAGAAGGGAGGAGAAGAGAAGCAATGTACAAGAACGGGGCATATACCGATATCGTAGAATTCGGTCTCCTAAGGAAGGATTTTGGGACGGGGGACTAGGTATGAAGCGACCGCAGCCACTTTTTCCCCACCTGAAATACTGCACGCGGTGCTGCATTCCCGAAACGCAGGAGGGCGTGAAATTCGACGATATGGGCATTTGCCAGGCATGCCAGTCTTCCGAGCAGAAAATCCACATCAACTGGGTAGAAAGAGAAGCGAAGCTGCGGAAAATATTGGAAGACGCTAAAAAGCAGGCGGGCAATAATTACGATTGCATCGTGCCAATAAGCGGCGGCAAGGACAGCTCGTACCAGCTCCATGTGTTGACGAACGTGTACGGAATGAAGCCGCTTGCGGTCACGTTCAGTCACAATTGGTGGAGCAAATCTGGATGGTACAACCTGCAGAATTCCTTGGAGACCTTCAACGTGGACCATATCATGTTCACGCCAAATCGCGCTCTCATCAACAGGCTGGCCCGTAACTCCGTCGAGAGGATAGGGGACACGAATTGGCACGATCACGCTGGAGTCGGCGCATTTCCCCTGCACGTGGCGGCAAGGTTCAAGATACCACTTCTCATCTGGGGAGAATCGCTCGCCGAAAATTCCGGAAGAGCAACATACGAAGACCCCGTCCATACCTTCGACCGAGAATATTTCCTCAAGCAATCAGGCAAGCTCAAACCGATCGAGATGATAAGCGAGTCGGTCAGTTATCGAGACCTCTTTCCGTTCGAACTCCCTACCCTGGAGGAGATAGAGGCGGTCGGTGTGTGGGGGATACATCTCGGCGATTATATTTTCTGGGATGATGAACGTCAGACAGAATTCCTGCGCTACACCTACGGCTGGAAGGAAACTCAGATGGAAGGGACCTACAAGCGCTATAAGAGCGTCGAGGACATCATGTCCGGGATGCACGATTTCACATGTTATCTGAAGCGAGGATACGGACGATGCACCGAACAGGCGAGCGTTGATGTGAGGAACGGTTTGCTGACGCGAGACGAGGGACTTGAGCTTATACGCAAGCACGACCCAGAGCGGCCGGAAGCGCTGGGGCACTATCTAAAGATCACTGGCTCTACGGAAGAGGCATTCTACGCGGCGATGGAAAAGCTCCGCGTGCCTCAAATGCGCGGCGTGAGCATTCCCGTCATAAGGAAAAAACATAAGCACGAAGAACGCCTTCTTCCGTTTCCCGAGCAGATGATAGAGAAATTCAATCGCTCCGATGCAAAGCGTGGCTATCTGCGCAATTTATGAACCGTCTTTTTTTCGACACATCGATCGGCGCCTTGACCAAAAAGATACAGGCAAAGAAACTCTCTGCGGCCGAGGTACTACAGGCATCCATAGAGAACATCATCGAACTCGACCCGACATACTTCGCATGGGTGGCGCACCGTGGCGGCGGTTGGAAAGCGCCATATCCTCCCGCGCCAATGGATGGGGCGACTCTGCCGTCCAAATTTCTTGAAGGAATTCCCGTAGGCGTCAAAGATATATATAATACGCACGACTTTCCTACCGAGATGGGCAGCCCACTGTGGAAAGGATTCAAGCCCGGCAATGATGCGCGCACCGTCTTCAACCTCAAGAGACAGGGTGCAATTGTCGTCGGGAAGACGGTCACGGCCGAATTTGCCGTTCATACGCTTAACGAGACCCTGAATCCGTGGGACACGAAGAAAACTCCAGGTACATCTTCAAGCGGTTCCGCAGTCGCGATATCTCTGGGACAGGTACCCCTTGCGACGGGCTCACAAACCGCCGGCTCCATCGTTCGCCCGGCCAGCTTTTGCGGTGTCTACGGATGCAAGCCCTCATTCGGCACCATTCCGCGCACAGGCACGCTGAAGACCACTGACAGCCTCGACACGCTGGGTTTCTTTGTAATCCACGCTGAAGACTTGCGGCGCGGATTCGATTCCATGCGTGTGGAAGGACTCGATTACCCGATAAGTAATGCCGCGCTTTCAGACGAGTCGCGGCAGGAGAAGCCGAAAGGTAGACCATGGAAAATAGCGTTCGCGCGCACGCACACGTGGCGTCATGCGCCGAAATACGCTAAAGACGCGATGGAATCATTTATAAATCGGCTCGCAAAAGAAAAGAGCATCGAGGTCTCTGAAGCAAAACTTCCCGCATCAATGGAGCGGACGCATGAGATACATGAAACAATTTATAACAAAGCCCTATCGTATTACTTCAGGGGCGAACACAAGAAGTCCGAATTCGTCTCTCCAATCATGAATGAGCTCATTGCAAAAGGGAACGCGACTACACTTGAGGCATACGCAAAGGCAATCGATGACCAGATGCAATGCGTGTATGACATGGAGAGTTTTTTTGGGAAATTCGACGCATCCATCTCTCTTTCTACCGCTGGGGAAGCACCGCCGCGGGAGACTATGGAACTTCCGGACCCAGCCCTCATGTGGACGCTCACGCACCTTCCTGTTGTGTCAGTGCCTCAATTCAAATCACCGGGCGGATTGCCGTTCGGCATGCAGGTTGCGGCAAGAAAATACAACGATTACCTCCTCTTTTCGTTTATAAACCATATTGTATCTCTCGGACTAGCCCCGAAAAGAGGCGGATATCACGTATGATAAAACCAAGGCGAGGCAAGACACAAAGCAAGAAAACAGTTGTTGTCGCCGTACACGACGCAGGCGGGGCGGAGATCATCGCGGCGTTCGTCCGCAAACACCGGAAACGCACGCGGTTCTCCGTCTATGCCGGCGGTCCCGCGCTAGCTGTGTTTAAGCGTGAAAAGCTTTTTTTCAAGCGCGCACCGCGCACAAGAAAAGGGATGGCACGCATCTTAAAGAATAGTAAAAATATAGCGTACGCCTTGATAGGCACCGGATGGATGACGATGGTTGAGATCAATGCATGCATAGAGGCAAAGCGCGCGGGCATTAAGGCGTACATGTATCTCGACTCGTGGATGAATTACCGCGGGCGTTTCGGGTATCCGAACCACGGGTGGCAAAAGAGACTTCCGGATGAGTTTTGGGTCGGGGATCCCTTTGCTCTTGTTCTGGCTCGCAAAGCGTTCTCCCAGATACGCGTGCGCATGGTTCCCAATCAATATTTTGTGAATGTAAAGAAACGTTACCAGGCACTATCGAAGAAACACGCTCCGCGCAATGCGATCCTGTTCTTAAGCACGCCGGGTGCGGAAGCCCGGAACATTCTCGCTGAACTTCTGAAGCACGTATCGCTCATGGAAAAGCCGCCGATTATGCGCATACGTTTTCACCCAGCGGATTCTCGAAAACGTTACGATGCGCTCGCGGAGCGTTACCGGCGGGATATGCGCATTGAAGTGTCGCAAGAAAAAGATATCGTGGAGGATATCGTACGTGCCCGCGTCGCCATCGGTGCAGAAACAATGGCTTTGGCAGTGACCGCGCTCGTTGGCGTGAAGGCAATATGCGTCGCTCCTCCTCGAGAAAAGCCACTATTGCCGTTCCCGAAGATGGTACGTGCGACAGGCATGAAAGCGGCACTACGTATGCTGAATCTATCATGACGCCTCTTTACATTCATAATGGCAAGAAGATACATGCTACTGATTTTCTTAAAGCCCTGAAGCATCTGGGAGTTGCTCCCGGCGATACATTGTTTGTGCACCCCGACATATCAGTGTTCGGGAAATTGGCGTTGCAGAATAAAGACACCTTGCTCTCCGGGCTCGTCGGGGTATTTCAGGATAGCGTTGGAAAGACCGGAACCATTGCCATGCCGACATTCACATACAGCTTTTGTAATGGAGTTACGTACGACAAGATGAACACTCGCTCGACAGTCGGAGCGCTTACTGAATTTTTCAGGCATCAACCAGGAGTGGAACGCTCTGTTCATCCGATATTTTCCGTTGCCGCGTGGGGAAATGATAAAGCGCGGATTCTCAAAACCAGAAAGGATTGTTTTGGCCGCGATACGGTGTTCGGGACCCTGCACGCAATGAACGCGAAGATCGTTCTTTTCGGCGTTTCCTTCCAAGCATGTACTTTTCTCCACTACGTCGAACAGATACACGCGGTACCATACCGCTCCATGAAGACATTCCAGGGAACGATAATAGATGGAAAGCGCACATACGAGGATGCGTATACATACTTTGTTCGCCCGCTTGACGGTAGTGTCGAGAACGATTTCAATCGGATCGAGCCATATCTGCGCAGGGAGGACCTGTTAAAAGAGACAATGGTCGGGAATGGCACTATACTGCTTGTATCGGCACGCGATTTGTTTGATGCGGGCGCGAGCCTCCTGGACGCTGACCCATACTATTTTCTTCAACAAACGGTATGAAAAAGAAAACATTGCGCAGTACAGAGAAGGATGGGGGGTATGGAAAAGAAATGCATGCTCTCATCACGCGTCTCTTCCCTATATGCCGAAGCATTACCGGCGACGGGGTCAGGGAAACATTGCGTATCCTGCAAGAGCATATACCGCTCAAAATCCGTGAGGTCCCGACGGGCACTATTGCGTTCGACTGGAAGGTGCCTAGGGAATGGAACATAAAAGATGCATGGGTCGCCGATTCACGCGGCAACAAGATCATAGAATTCAAGAAAAGCAATTTGCATGTGGTAGGGTACTCGACGCCCGTAGATAAGGAGATCTCGCTATCGGAACTTCAAGAGCATCTCTACTCTATTCCCGAACAATCGGACGCCATCCCCTATGTCACCTCGTACTACGAAGAGCGATGGGGATTTTGCATATCACATCGAGAAAGAATGAAGCTTCGGGAAGGCATGTATCACGTGTTCATCGACAGCGAATTGAAGCAGGGGTCGCTTACATACGGAGAATATATTATCCCAGGGAAAACGAAAAAGGAGGTTTTTCTGTCAACGTACATATGCCACCCTTCGATGGCAAATAACGAACTGTCCGGTCCGGCGGTTACCACGTTTCTTGCAAGATGGATTGCCAGTGTTCCCCGAACGCACACATACCGGATAATTTTCATTCCGGAAACGATCGGCTCTCTTGTCTATCTTTCCAAGAATATGAAGTCCATGAAAAAGAATATTATAGCCGGATTCAACATAAATTGTGTCGGAGACGAACGGGCGTACTCATACCTTCCGTCGCGGAATGGTGGGACGCTCTCAGACAGGGTCGCACTTCACGTGTTGCACTCGCGGCATCCAGGGTTCATTGCCTACACCTATCTTGACAGGATGAGCGACGAACGACAGTACTGCAGTCCGGGCGTAGATCTACCCGTCGCTTCCGTCATGCGCAGCAGGTATGGTTCATACCCTGAATATCACACATCGCTTGATAATCTAAAACTGGTCACTTCAGCCGGGTTACAAGGAAGTTACGAAGTGTTAAGAGAGTGTCTGGAAGTAATCGAGAAGAGTCAACGTTATCGGGCCGTTCATTGCGGTGAACCGCAATTGGGGAAGAGAGGTTTGTATCCGACGCTTAGTCACAGAAACAGCGTGCAATCTGCCCAACGACTCCTTGACGTTCTTGCGTATGCGGACGGCACTAATGACGTTCTAGCTATCGCAGAGAAAATAAAAATACCAGCCAAAGATCTTTTTCCCGTCATAAATACGCTTATAAAGGCACGGCTAGTGAAGTCAGTATAACCAGAAAATAGCTCGGTCATCGTCAAGTATCTGAAATATGCTCAACAAGAAATATTTACCGATATCGCTTAACGACATACCGCGCTTCTCACCGTGGCCGCGGCGCTTATTAGGACTTGATGAATGGAGGCCGGTAAAGCGTGATAGGGAGAAAGTTGCCGCAGAGTATGACCGCGATAAATACGCTCGATGCCTTGCGTTTTTTAACGGCGCAGTGGTACGACCTACGGTCGAGAACGTGCGTGATATTGAATTCAAAGATGACAAGCAGCCCACGTGTGCTTCAATTGGGGATGAACTTTTCCTGGCCCCTTTTATGGACGCGTATGATGATTATTATGCTCTCATTGCTGAAAATATACTGCCGCTTATTGAGAAAGGTACGACAGTAGTAGAGCTCGGATGCGGATATGGATACAATCTCGCGATGTTGCAAAAGCGCTCTACCGTTTCTTGTACGTTTCGCGGTGGGGAGTATTCGCAAAACGCCGTGGAACTTGCAGGTAAGCTTTTTGAAGGACAGGAAGAGAGCATCAAGGTCGAACTCTTTGATTTCTATGATTCCTCATATCATATTCTAGATGACATATCAGGCCCGATCGTTCTCTTTACTGCCGGAGCCGTTGAGCAGATACCGGATATACAGAATTTTTTCTCCGTGCTCCCTCGTTACAAGGACAAGGTCAAGGTAGTTATCCACTGTGAGCCTGTCTATGAATTTCAAAGTGATGACCTCTTGGGTCTTTTGCGGAAGAGGTATATGGAGGTAAATGACTACAATCGCAACTTAGCCTCTCAATTAAAGAATTATGCTGGAGATATTGAGATCATTAAACAAGAAAAAAATGTTTTTGGTCTCAACGCATTGAATCCTGCGTCAGTCATACAATGGCGTTTTAGGAGATAGAGTCTGACTCTTCTGCCTTCCTCCTCTTTACTTTCTGGCGTAGAATGCCGTCATGAAGAATGCGCGTGGGTTTGGTGTTGGGGTGGACATTGAAGACATCGGTCGTTTTGCGGAACTGCGCCGGGTAAAAGACAAACTGTTCCTGCAAAAGATCTTCACCTCGCGTGAATTGGATTATTGTTTCTCGAAGAATGATCCCGCGCCGCATCTCGCGGCTCGCTTTTGTGCGAAGGAAGCAATCGTAAAGGCGCTGCACAGTCTCGGAGAATCGGATATGTCGTATGCCGACATTGAGATCATAAAGCTATCCCGAGGGGCACCATACGTGCGATTCGTCCGCGAGCAGAATGACTTGCATGTATCTATCTCTCTCTCGCACACGAAAGACATCGCGCTTGCATCGGCGCTAGCGATACGGATATGACTAAAAAATAACAAACAGCCACAGAAGACGTTTAATATCAGCTAGTTATCCGCAATAATACAAGGTCAATCTTCCAACAATTCAATAATGCCAATGGGCGTATACAAGAACACGACTCGCCGACCGTTAAATAATTTACCCGGCTTTATTTCAGAGATTACGGTAGCTTTGTATTTTCTTTTTAAAAACGACATTGCCTCCTCAATATTAGCAACGCCATAGCACGTGTGATAATACGTCATACCTTTTTTCAATATATTAGCGACCACTGGGCCGGATATTAGTTCCAGTTCAACACCGCCCTGAAGCGTCAGCAGACATACCGAAGCATCCTGATTCTTATCAAAGACCGTTTCACTTTCGCCCACCACGTCCATCACGCTTTTAATGAAATCTTTACATAACGGAATATCGTCGCAAGCTATTCCTATGTGCAAAAACTTGATCTTTTGCGGGAGTAAGTTTGAGATATTAGTCATATTGAAGTCTTTAAGCGCCGATCATAATATTCCGACAATACCTTGTACAAGACTTTCTTAGTCGGTCCCTTTGGTATGTCATCGAGATCGGCGAGTTCATCTATAATAATGATCCTTTTAGGATATTTGTAATGCGCTAACTTATTGGTTAGATATTCTAAAAGAATATCTTCAGTACACTTACTGTTCAACTTAACAAAAGCAACAATATCTTGCCCGAGCAATTCATTCGGCACGCCGATAACCGCGCACTCGTCTACCGCCCTGTGCCCGAACAAAACGTTCTCGATCTCGCTGGGGTAAATATTCTCTCCTCCTTTTTTAATAAGATAGTCTTTTCGAGTTTTAAAGCAAATATAGCCGTCAGCGTCAATATATCCGTAATCACCGCTATGGAACCAGCCGCCGCGCAAGACTTTTTTATTAACTTCATCAAGGCCAAAATATTTTGTCATAACGTTCAGTCCTCGTATACATATTTCGCCTTCCTTACCAGGCGCGACCTCTTTGTCGTTTTCGTCAAAAATCCCGACATCATTGGATGGCAAGGCCCGACCGACGCTCCCAAATTTTCTCTTGTTTTTCGGAAATTTGTTAAAACATGCGAACGATGTGGTTTCGGTCAACCCATATCCTTCAAATATCGGAACCTGAAAAGTATTTTCAAACTGTGTCCTTACTTCAGCGTTTAGTACTTGTCCTCCGCAAATAATGCCCGCCATACTTGAGTCCTTCCGTTTTAATTTAAGACTTAAAATGATCGCTAAAATAGAAGGCATAACGCTAGTCCAATTAACGTTGTATTCTTTGGTGATGGACCAGAAGAGTCTCAGGCTAGTTTTAGGCGGCACCATCACCGTAGAGCCCCCCGCAGAGAGCGGCGCCAGCAAAGTTATCACCTGTCCGTTGTTATGAAATAACGGCAGTATGCAAAGCGCCCTCGTATCAGGCGTGAACTGGAACCACTCGCTTATAACTTGTGAATCTGCCAGTAAATTCAAGTGGCTCAAGACGGCTCCTTTTGGTTTTCCAGTCGTGCCAGAAGTGTATATTATCAATGCTTCGTCAGTATAATGAACAGCAGGCAGTTCCGCTTTTTCTTTCGGATCGGTGATACTGATGTCGGAAGTATTTATAAAAGCAACCTTGCTAAGCCCGGTATTTTTTCGCACATCGGAAATCTTTTTGGAAAGCGGCTCATTATAGAAAACTGCCTTAACCTGTGCGTCGGCTACAATGTAGTCGATTTCGGGCGGGGATAGATCGGGGTTAATCGGCACAACCGTGATACCTTCTCTAAAAGCGGCAAAGTAGAGCACAATAAAATCCGGCGACGTGGGAAGAACGAGACCTATTCGGTCGCCTTTTACAATGCGTTTTTGTCTCAGATACAAAGCTTGTTCCGTAATTTTACTGTCCAGTTCTTCATATGAAAATCTTACATTATATTCTGGAAAGATAATGAAACATTTTTGAGGATACGCATTGGCTTGTGACTTAAAGAGTTCATACACGCTCGTATGCTTAATGAAAAAATCCCGGCCTATTCGTTGGTGGCTCGGTAGAAGTTCTTGGTTAACTTGTATCAACTTTCTATTTTCCACTTTGATATTTGCTTAGAATATTTCGTATCGATTTCACGCTGGTCATTGCTAGCGTATCCTGAAAATCAATTTCTATATCAAATTCCTGTTCAATTTTAGCCAATAGCTGAATATGGCGCAATGAATCCCAGCTCGGCACTGTATCCATCGAAAGGTCTTCGGTAACATTGACTCCTAAAACCTCCTTTATTATTTGAAATAGCTTCCTTTCTTCCGTTTTGTTCATACCGTTTATTTCATCCAGTGGTCAATGATATTCTCCGCAGCAAGTTTCGCCATTGCCTCCCGACATTCAACCGTAGCAGTTCCGATATGCGGGACGACTATACAATTTTTCATATTTACAAGAGGGTGATCTCCTTTGAGCGGCTCCGGGTCAGTGACATCAAGACAGGCACCTCGGACATCACCGCTCCGCAGTGCGCTTACGAGAGAATCCGTCTCAATAATTTCTCCGCGAGCCATATTAATAATAATAGGTCTCTTCTTCATATTACGGATCGTTTTTTTATTTATCAGACGACGCGTGTCATTTGTTACTGGAACATGGATAGAAATATAGTCTGACTTCGCAAGCAATGTTCTTAACGTAACTTGTCGCGCGTGATCGCCTAGACCAGGCTTCTTTCTTGACCTATTGCAGTATATCACTCGCAACCCGAATCCTATTGCCCTTCTAGCTACCGCTTGGCCGATCCTCCCGAAACCAATGATACCGAACGTTTTGCCGCATAGTTCCTCTCCCAAGAATATCGCCGGATCCCAATCAGACCACCTATTTTCTTTCACAAAGTGCCGGGCATCGCCGACTTTTCTTATCAGTGAAAGCAGAAGTGCAAAGGTCATATCTGCCGTACTTTCCGTAACGACGTCCGGCGTATTATAAACCGCGATGCCATGTTTCTTAGCGAATGGCACATCTATATTATTCAACCCAACCGCATAATTAGATATTACTTGAAGGTTCTTCTTCTTGGCGATGACCTCAGCGGTAAATTTGTCGCTAACGGTTGATAGAATGGCGTCATATCTGGAGACCGCATCACGCAATTTGCTCGGCGAAATCGGTTTGTTCTCTTTATTGGCGGTAACTTTAAAATGCTTGCTCAATATTTCCTCCGCTATGCTTGGCAATCGGCGCGTTATGAAAACGGTTTTCATAATCAAAGTCGAATTCAATGCCTACGATTTTTTTAGAAAAGAACTTGCGCGTTTGAGTCCCTCACTGATCTTTTCCAGGTCATACACTAATGGGCCGAATGATAAGCGCACGGCATTTTTCAATGTTTTGCCAAACCCCCATCCAGGAACGAACAGCACGCCTGATTCTTTTAAAACTTTCTCGACAAATACACCGCCATCCATGCCAACATTAATACAGGTAAATAATCCGCCTTGCGGAATGAAACATTTTACGTCCATATATTCCTTTATTGCTTCAACTGTATACTGAGCCGCCTTTTTATAATCGTTGGAAACATTTTCTAGATACGGTCGCAAAGTGTTATTTTTAATAGCCTCGTTTAGGTATCTCTCCAATGCCATTTGGTGCAGCGTATCAGGGGAAAGTGTGGTTGAAGATTGGACGGAATCAAGCGCCTGAACGATTTCTTCGCTTGCCTCTATCCACCCCAGGCGACGCCCCAGACTTCTGCTCCACTTAGAGTTCGAGTGGATGCTGAGGAAATTGTCAGTCGGACCCCAGGAAAAATACTCGGGTACTTTAGCGTCAAAGACTAGGTCCTTGTATGCAAAATCAATCACTAGAAAACCTCCGATACTTTTTACAGCATCAAGTGCCGCTTTTACAAAATCATGCGGCAGAACTTGCGACGTAGGATTATCCGGAGAAGTCAACAATACTACTTTTGGCTTCTCTTTTTGTATGTAATCAACAAATGTATCAATGCGTTCGCTTGCATTGTATTCCCAAGTATCAACATCCATTATCGGGAAGCGGACAATGCTTGCGTTGGTAGCGGTTGTGATCTGTGAAGGATAATTACAATATGATGGATCAAGCAATAGGACTTTTTCGCCCGGATCAACCAAAACCAACATTAAATCAAATAGCAATTGGGTTGAATTTGCACCAATGGCAACATGGCAGGATTCCAAGCCCGAAACTCCATAAATGTGTTTTTCATACTTAATCAGCGCTTCCATGCAGCTCTGCAAACCCAAGGTTGGCGAGTAGCCCCCTGACAGATGCATAAGCTCATCGTCACTTGCAATATCTTTATAAGCTTTTTGCAATTCCGCCGGCATTCTGTGATTAACCCATCCTCCGGCGAAAGATATGACATTTTCCGGCTTGAGGCCTAATGTTTTAAAGTGAATGGGGTCGGCATACATCATTATTTGACGGACGGGAGATATCCTTCTTTTAAAATCCCGGGATTTTTTTGATATAACCGGTTTCATGCTGAGATTTAGCGCTTTATTTTTCTATCCTCGCGCAAATATCATAACATCTTTTCATTTTATCGCATAATTTCTCTTTTACCGTCGTTCAGTGGTGGCATGTTCATGCTGATCTCTCGTAAGGGCAAAGCGACCACTTTTTGGATTGTCGGACTCCGTGATACATTGAACTTCTCATGAAAATTAATGTGCCTAAAGAAATGGGCTGCATTGTTCGAGTATGAAGAAGGAAGCCAATAGTATTGCGTTGTATACGCACAATGGCGCGAATGTGAACCGTTCTGACTTCGTGAAAGCGCTTCGCGCAGTCGGTGTTAGGACAGGCGATACTATATTCGTGCACTCTGCCATGTTTGCGTTCGGCAGGTTTGTCGCTAAAGATAAAAAGGCTTTCCTCACGAGCATAAGCAACATGCTCAAGAAAACCGTCGGCAAAAGCGGTACAGTAATCATGCCAACATTTACCTACAGCTTCACGAAAAAGGAGCCATTTGATGTGAGACGCAGTCCGTCCACCGTCGGCGTCCTGACCGAACATTTTCGCAAGGAGCGAGGGGTTGTCCGTACAAAGCATCCTCTCTTTTCTGTCGCCATATGGGGCAAAAAGAAGGTTGCATTTTCTAAAATCTCGCAAGACTCTTTCGGCACGGGCTCTATCTTTGACATCCTTTGTCGGGGAAACGCGGCCATCGTCTTTTTGGGAGCTCCTTTTCAATCGATGACGTTCCTCCACTATATAGAGCAGTCGCACGTGGTACCGTATCGATACGTGAAGACATTTTCAGGCACGGTAATTGACGGGAATAAGAAGTCTGCCGCTTCATGCACGTTTCTCGTCCGCGACCTTTCAAAAGACGTCGAGACTGATACGACAAAACTGGAAATGCTTCTACGCAAAAAGAAACTGTTGCGGGAAGCTCATGTAGGGGGCGGCACTATTCTCGCGGTCAGGGCCAAAGACTGTTTTCGTGGGGTAATGCAAATGCTCGATAACGATATATACTCACTACTTAAAAGGAAACCTTCATGAACGGCACAACGCAGGCATATTTCAATAAATGGCTCAAAAATCCGCCCACAGGGGGCACGTTCTTGAACGCGCGCGTTTACACCACGATAGATCGCTTTTTGCAACACGCTGCGAAACGCGGGTTTGCCGGCAATATGCTTGATATCGGCTGTGGCGACGGCTCGTTCGTCTCATACTGCAAAGAAAAAGGTCTTGATGCGCACGGAATAGATATCGGTGACGGGGTTGATTTTGAGACCGACACCTTGCCATTTAAAGACAACTCATTCGATTTTGCTCTCATGAATTCCGTCATCGAGCACCTGAAAGATCCTGCGAATATCTTGAAAGAAACAAAACGCGTGCTTTCGCACGACGGAATACTTATCGTCATTACGCCGAACTTAGACACAGTGAAGTTCGGCTTCTGGGACGATCCGACACACGTGCGTCCCTATAATCCCCGCAACATCGTATGGATGATGAACATGTTCGACTTCGAGAAGATACGTGTTGGGCTTTGGACCGTCGGAAAGTCCTCATCCCTTTGGGATTTGCCGGAAGATTGGCAATTTCAAATCGGACGTTTCCTCCCTTTTACCGGTCTCAACAAATATGCGCCGGGATTTCTTAAGGGCAAGTCAACCACGATGCTTTGCGCATTACGCGTCAGAAAATAGTTATATAGAGCGGAATATACTCATCTGGAGATTTGTGGTATAGTCCCGCCATATGTCGATAGTCGACGGTAAAACCATCCTTATTACAGGCGGAACGGGCTCTTTCGGTAAAGCATGTGTCAAAAAACTGCTTGACGAATACAAGCCGAAGCGAATTCGCATATTCAGTCGCGATGAGTTGAAGCAATGGGACATGCGTCGTCAATTCGGCGACCACCCGACGCTCCGCTTTCTCATCGGTGACGTCCGCGACGCCGAGCGGATAAAACGCGCGACCGAAGGAGTCGACATCATCATCCACGCCGCCGCTCTCAAACAAGTTCCCGCGTGCGAATACAACCCGATGGAAGCCGTGAAGACGAATATCAATGGCGCAATGAACGTCATAAATGCCGCGCTCGATAATAATGTTCCGCGCGTCATAGCGCTTTCCACGGACAAGGCGGCAGCTCCAGTGAATACGTATGGCGCTACGAAACTTTGTTCGGACCGTCTGTTCATTCAATCAAACAGTTACCGCGGGCTCAATCGTGACACCAGATTCTCCGTCGTCCGGTACGGGAACGTCATGGCGAGCCGTGGTAGCGTGATACCGCTTTTCAAAAAACAAAAAGAAAAAGGGGAGCTCACTATAACGCATAAGGACATGACCCGTTTCTGGATCACCCTCCCGCAATCTGTTGATTTTGTCCTCTCATCGCTCGAAATTATGCAGGGCGGAGAGATGTTCGTGCCGAAGATACCGACGATGAAAGTGATAGATCTTGCCAAATCAATAGCTCCCGAAGCCACATGCCGTGTCGTGGGTATCCGCCCCGGCGAGAAACTCCATGAATGCTTGATTACGGGCGAGGAGGGCAGGTTGGCATATGAGCTCAAAGACAGATATATAGTGCTTTCCGCCTCTCCTTCGGGGTGGGTCAACGATGTACGCAAATACAAGGGTGCTAAGAAGATCAAGGAAGGATTTGAATATCACAGTCACACGAACGAAGATCAACTTACTATCCCGCAGATGAAGAAGTTCTTGAAGGAGGTTGAGGAGCACGAACGCGCGATCGGACAATTATGAAAAACGCCCGGTCGTTTAATTTCTCTAAGACCATAACGATCAACGGGCGCCGTATCGGCGAAGGTCACCCGACATATTTTATCGCCGAAATCGGGGCGAATTTTGACGGAAGTCTGGAATTGGCGAAGAAATATGCATGGGAAGCCAAACAATTTGGTGCGGATTGCGCGAAAATACAGAGCTTCAAAGCAAAAAGAATAGTTTCCAGGCGCGCGTTCGCATCAATGAAATTGAAAGGAGTGCATGGAAGCTGGAAGCGTCCCGTGGATGAAGTATTTGAAGAGGTCGAGTTCCCGAGAAAATGGCATCAGGAATTCTTTGACTATTGCCGGTCAATCGGCATTACGCCTTCATCCGCCCCGTACGATTACGAGGCGGTGGACTTGATGGAGAAATGCGGGACTGATTTCTATAAGATCGGCTCCGGTGATATCACGTGGCTTGAGATGGTCGAGTACATAGCGCGGAAAGGGAAGCCGGTCATCTTGGCAACGGGTGCCTCGACCTTGGCGGAAGTGGACGATGCTGTGCGCGTAATTGAAGCGACTGGAAATAAAGACCTTGCAATACTTCAGTGCATAACGAATTATCCATCCAAGATAGAAAGCGCAAATATCAACGTTCTCAATACGTACAAAGAAGCGTTTGGCGCGATAGTCGGATATTCGGACCATTCTCCGGGAGATACAGTCGTATTGGGAGCAGTCGCGCTCGGGGCGAAAGTGATCGAGAAGCACTTCACGCTCAATAGGAAAAATAAGGGGCCCGATCACCCGCATTCTATGGAGCCGCAGGAATTCGCCGATATGATACGACGCACGCGCGAGTTGGAAAGCGCATTGGGCACGAGCCGCAAAGATGTAGTCGCGGAGGAATCAGAAACCGTTATCGTCCAGCGGCGCGGTCTTACTGCTGCAAAGGACATAAGAAAGGGAGTGCCGCTGAAGAAAAGCGATATAATCGAATTGCGTCCCGCTCTCGGCATCTACCCGAAATTCAAATCGAATATCGTAGGGAAACACCTCAAGAAGAGTCTCAAGGCGGGAAGCCCGATACGCTGGGAAGACATCGCATAACATGCCTCCGCGCGAGCAATTCGTCGCACTTCTTGATTCGCAGGCGCTTCGGAAAGGCGATGTCGCTTTCGTAATGCAGGGCGACGGCCTGTCGCGCGCCGCGCGCGCCGCGCAATTGGTTCGCGACGGATTCGCTCCGCGCGCGGCTATCGTAGGAAACGCAGATTATCGGTCATACGGGAGTTTTCCCTCAGGCGAGGTGCGCGATGAAATGGTTCGTCTCGGTTTGGACAAAGACGAGATTTTTTTTGAAGAAACGGCTCCTCACACGCGGGCTGAAGCGGTGCGTGCGATGGAGCTTGCGAAGGAGCATGACTGGAAGACGATTCTAATCGTTACATCACCACATCACCAATACCGAGCATTCTTGACGTTACTGAAAGCTATGCGAGATGCGGGTCTCAATCTTTCGCTTGTGAATGCAGTAGCGCCGCTTCCGTGGGACGAACCGCTACCGTGGGGTGTGCGCAGGGGACTGCTCCCGCAGGAATTTGATAGAATTGATGCGTACCAGAAGAAAGGAGATGTCGCTTCGTATGAAGAAGGCATCGCATATATGAAAGCACACGTATGACGAACGAAGAAGCACGCGCATTATTTTCCGGCCGATTCATCGGGCCCGATGAACTGCGCGCGCTCGCATCGCCATTCTCGTTCGATTCATTAGAAGCGCCGACTATCCCGTTCAGCGATGAAGCACTCCGGAAGAACACCGGGACACACATCCTCATCTTCACTCCGCGAACGAACTTCGGCTCGCCCATCACGCTCAATGCACTGCGGGATCTCTTCGGCGTGGACCCTGCCGTGTCCGAGCCGTGCATGTACAACCAGGATTGGTATGTGAAGGAAGATTTTGCGGCGAAACAATCGCTTGACGGCGGCTGGCACCTCATCCGCAAGGATGTGCTTGAGGAGGCACGTGCCAAACGTCCCGACGAGATAGAGTCCTCTCTGCGGGGGAATGAATCATTCCCGGCCGCCGTCACTTGCGCGTTCGCGTTCTTCGCGTATTGGTACATGACCGGGGGAGAGAAGCTCTGGAAGCACGACTTCGTCTGGTGTAGCGACCGCGACCACAACAATGACCGCATCTATGTCGGCCGCTACGAAGACCCGACCGGGGTCAACAAGAACGGTTTCAACATCCACCGCCATCTCGCACTCCGCCCCGCGTACAGCGCCGCGCCGGAGGTAGTTAGCTAAACTAGAGCCATGCTCGGAATTCTTTTAGCCGCGATAAGTAGCGCGTTTGATGAGATCACGGATTCTACCGGCAAGAAGAAGATATCGGATGGTCTTGAGAGTTACTACACATTCGGTTTTTTGACACAATTCCTCTCGGCACTTTTTATTACTGCCATAGGATTTCTCTTTGCGGATCTTAACTTCTCTCTCGACTCTCTCGAGACATTCATTCCACGCGTGATCATAGCGATACTGGAGTTGCAACTGGCTGTCTCTGTGATCGCACGGGTTGATCGAGGAAGCTTCGGCTTTATTCGGCTCGCGACCATTCCCCTTCTTTTGGTAGCTGATCTGGTATTGGGGTATCCGCTTGCGTCCACACAGATCCTCGGAATTATTCTGATTATAATCCCGATAGGAATTCTCTTCTATTTCGATCTCTCGAAAAGTAGGGGGATGCTACTCGTTCTCCTTGTTGCGATATTGGCAGCAATAGATACGGGTCTCTACAAGTATGACATTTCCCATTTCAACTCCGTGGAATCGGAGCAAGCGATCATTTCTTTGATTATATCTTTATATTTCTTCCTCACCGCTACGCTCATTCGTGGAGAAAATCCTCTGGCTTTTTTGCGACAGAAAATATACATGGCACAGGCCAGTTCAAGCGGAATTGCCTATGTCGTTGGTTCATTTGCGTATCTCTATGCATCAGCGTCGGTGATTACGGCAGCACGTCGTGGTTTCTCCGTGCTCTTCTCCATTCTTACGGGGACGTTTTATTTCAAAGAACGCGGTTTCTTTGTGCGGACATTGTTATTCATCATCATTTTGATCGGGCTGATGCTACTTATCTAGGCGCTGTCGTCAGAAGTTTTCTTTCGCAAAAAATACTGCGCGCGGAGCTGGAGGTGCTTGTTGTTCTCGTTCGCGGCGAAACCTTCGAGCGACTCCTTCGGTACGTGGTTCGCGATGCCGAGCATCAGAAGATTCTCGGGAGAGAGCTTGTCGAGAAGTGCATATTTGACTAACAATTTCTCTAGCGCTCCTCGCATTGTTTCAATGCGTGTATTGTCTGCCGTTGTTTCATTAAAAACCTGCAAGGTGGTGCCGAACGACACATGATTGTATAAGAGGCCGACAAGTGCTTTTTCTTCACTCTCATTTAAGTTGTTATCCATGCGGAAATAATATCATTTTTTAGTGAGAGTTTGAAATGCCAGGACTCCCGGAATTGCAAATATCAAAGCGATGACGCCGGGAATGAAGCTGGTGCCGGAAGGCAACCAAAGATTGGCGGTAATGGCGCTGACCACCCCGATATTCGTGTACACGTGAAAGGTCCCCAGAGCGTACAGGTATTCCTCGGACGGCAGCCGCTCTTTGAGCCACGAAAGGCATACGGGATATATAGCAGACATCGAAAATCCTAGTAGTATAGCGCCGACGATAAGCGGCAAGAGCGTGTACGTTTGGGTAAATAGATATACTCCGGAGAGTGAGATAAGCACGAGCATCGAGAGCGTACCTGCTTTGGAAAACCAGCCGGAAATGGTGCCGACAGAGAAACTGCCGATAATGTTGCTGACTTTTAGTACGCTGATGACGAGCGGAACGGAAGCGACACCGAGCAAGGTAACGATAATTACATTCATCGCCGTGAATGTCTGCGCTGCCAAGAAGTACGCGCTGAATAGAAGTGGAAATAGAACAAGCATGCGACGATCGAACGCGTAGTACGGTTTGAATACGTGCTCTTTCACCTCCTCTTTCGCAGGTCGTATCCATGGAAGGAAAATATATCCGAGCAGAACTGATGCAGTGAGAAGGAGGTACATATTCTCAAGCGAAAATGCCCGCACAAGGTATGCGCCTGTATAAATGCCCGCAATATTTCCGCCGTTCTGGCTTATTATTTGAAAGGCGAGGTTCCTCCCTGCAGTGCGCTCGTTCGAACTATCGGCGATTATCTGTCCGGAACACACCCACAAAAGTCCGGCACCGATCCCTATGACGACAGAAGCGATGAGCAAGAGCGGCATGTTGTTGAATGCTACGCTCGCTACAAAGAGCGCATAAGTCGATGCTCCTATCATGAGCGAACGCTTCAACCCGCCTAATAGCGGGACGAGCTTCGATATAAAAATACCTGCGATAAGGAACGCTCCGTATAATAGGAACAGAGAGGCGAGTGCAAGATGCCCCCGCCCCTGTTGGTTAAAAAGTATAACGAGGTATTGTTGCGCCGTTCCGAAACCGAAAAAGATGAAAAAGAATGCCAGCGATATCAATATAACGTTCCGCATACCGCCCGGCTTTTCAGCCGTTTTCAGTTCCATGGCGGCATGATACCATGGCATTTTATGAGCAAAGGACTGATCAAGCGCGTCGGGGGCGCGGAGCGGAAGTATGTAGAGGAAGTCCTCGCGACAGACTTTGCCAACTCAAAGAACTGCGGAATACTCGCGCGATTCGAGAAGGCCTTTGCCCAGAAATTCGATGTGAAGTACGCCGTTGCGCACACGAACGGCACGGCGACACTGCACTCGGCGCTTTATGCCGCAGGCGTACGCGCCGGCGACGAAGTTATCACGACGCCCTTAACGATGTCCGCGACGTGCATGTCGATACTCCAGGCCGATGCCGTGCCGGTATTTGCCGACGTCGTGGAAGATACGTTCCAGATAGACCCGAGATCAATCGAAAGGATTATTACGCCGCGCACGAAAGCCATCATGCCGGTAGCACTCTATGGGCTTTCACCTGAAATGGATGAAATAATGGAAATCGCGAGAAAGCACAATCTCGTCGTTATCGAAGACGCTGCGCAGTGTTTCTTGGGGAAATACAAAGGGCGCACGGTCGGCTCCATCGGGCATTTCTCCAGTTTCAGCCTGCAATCAACCAAGCACATGACCGCGGGCGAAGGCGGGCTCGTGTGCACCAATGACGCCGATGCGGCCGACCTCGTCCGGAGGTTCTCAGTTCTGGGGTACGGGAGCGTGTCGCGCGCGAAAGGCATCATCACGAAAGATGATATACAGAATCCTAACTACGAGCGCCACGTTCAGATGGGATACAACTACCGCATGCCGGAATTGTGCGCCGCAGTCGCGCTCGGACAGCTCGAACATCTCGAGGAACTTGTAGAGAGGAGGATGGATGTCGCCGCTCTCTTTCTCGATGCGATAGGTGATTGCTCATGGCTCAGGCCGCAGGCAACGCCCGCGCACTGCGTGAACTCGTACTGGGCATTCACGGCGCGGCTCGTCAGCTCGGATATTAAGTGGACAGAGTTCCGAAAGAAATTCATGGAGTCGGGAGGCGACGGCATTTATGCCGCGTGGATGCTCTCATACTTGGAGCCGATGTTCAGGAAGGCGACGCTCGACTTCGCCGGCAAGGAGAAGGTGATCGAGGCGACGCACAAGGGGACACTCCAGACATACGAGAAAGGATTGTGCCCGGTCGCCGAAAAGATCCAGCCGCAGATCCTCGCGTTCAAGACGAATTATTGGGACTGGGACAGGGCACTCGCTCAGGCCGAGATACTTAAGAAGACCATAGAGCAATTAACATGATTGCCAGTAAAAAAGTAGTGGCGACAATCGAAGGCCGCATGACGTCCACGCGCTTGCCCGGCAAAATCATGATGCCGCTTGCGGGGAAGCCGGTCATGGCGCATATGATAGAGCGCCATCGGCGCAGCCGGTATACGGACGAAGTCGTCGTCGCGACCACCGTGAACGCGGCGGACGATCCCGTCGTCGCGCTCTGCGAGAGAATGCGCTGCCAGTATTTTCGCGGGAGCGAGGCGGATGTCCTGGGACGCATCGTGGAAGCAGGCATTGCTCATAAGGCAGATATTCTTATACAAGGAATGGCTGACAGCCCGCTCGTCGATTGGCGTATTGTTGACCGTCTTGTGAAGATGCTCGAAGAAGGAACATTTGATATCACGAGCAATGAATTCGGAGAAGAAAAATATCCTGATGGTTTTGACATGCGCGTCTACCGTTTTCCCGTGCTGAAGAAGCTTGAAGAAGACCACAAAGAGGAACAGTACCGGGAGCACGCGGGGTACCAGATCCGTACGGATCCCGCGCATTACAAGCGCGGGCTTTTGTTCGCGGAAGGCGACATGCTGTGGCCGGAATTGCGCTTAACGCTCGATACGAAAGAGGACTACCATATCATTTCCGCGGTCTACGAAGCGCTGTATCCGAAGAATCCGGATTTCTCGGCGGAGGATGTAGTGGCGTTTCTTAAGACTCGTCCCGATCTCGTTGCCATTAATAGCGGTATTGTGCAGAAGATTCCGACGATATGAAATTGTTCAGGCGCGTGTTCAGCGATCGCTGTCGGTCAGTTCCGACTAACTCTCGCCTTGTGATAGAATGATCGCCATGATGCTTGAAAAGACCTTGCGCTACATCGTTCTTGCAGGCATTTTCGCGCTCCCGTTCATTGTCTTCATAGTTGCTCAATCTCTTTTCTTTCCTTACATCACCGGCAAGAACTTCACGTTCCGTATAATCGTTGAGATCATTACGGGAGCATGGCTTGCTCTCGCTTTGGTTCGCACAGAATATCGTCCGAGAAAGTCATGGCTTCTTGGTGCCTTTGCCATTTTTGTCATTATAGTCGCTATAGCAGACGCGAACGGCATGTACCCGTTCAAGAGCTTCTGGAGCAACTATGAGCGCATGGACGGTTGGGTGACGCTCGCGCACCTCTTTGCCTACTTCGTGGTTGCGAGCTCGATCTTGAACACAGAACGGCTGTGGCGCAGGTTCTGGTTTACATCACTCGGAATCTCCGCGCTTGTTGGAATGTACGGTCTTTTGCAGCTTGCCGGGATTTCAGCGATCGGGCAAGGAGGAACAGGCGGTTTGACATCGCGCCTTGATGCGACCTTCGGCAATCCCATCTATCTGGCTGTCTTCATGCTCTTCAATATTTTTATCGGAATACTTTTATGGACACAAAGTTGGTCAAAGAGAGCAGATGGCACGCGTCTTCCGTCTTCGATTGCGTACGGAAGCGTAATAGCGCTCGACACCATAGTTCTCTTTTTTACCGGCACGCGCGGGACGATGCTCGGTCTCATAGGCGGCGCGCTTCTCGCTCTCATGATCTATGCTTTCTCTAGACCAAGGACAGAGTCCCTCCGTTTGCGCAGTATCGCAGTCGGTACTATCGTTGCTGTCGCTATTCTGGGAGTTGGATTATGGACTGCTCGTGATACGGCGTTCGTGCGCTCAATAGGCTTCCTGAACCGTCTTGCGTCTATATCGCTCCAGGACAACACGACTAAAGCGCGCTTCATGAACTGGGGCATGGCGTGGCAAGGGGTAAAAGAAAGGCCTCTACTCGGGTGGGGACAGGAGAATTATGCGATCGTATTTGATAAGTACTACGATCCGCAGATGTATGCGCAGGAACAGTGGTTCGACCGAGTGCATAATATCGTTTTTGACTGGCTCGTTGCCGCGGGTTTCTTGGGACTATTAAGCTATCTGTCGCTCTTTGCATGCGCTTTGTGGTGTCTCTGGAAAAAGGGCCTGGACCGTAATGTAGAAAGTGCAGCAGGCGGCGCAGATGTTCGGCAAAGTAACTCTGGCACGAATGAATTCTCCGCGATCGAGGCCAGCATCCTGACCGGATTGCTCGCCGGATACTTTTTCCATAACCTTTTCGTTTTCGACAACATAACGAGCTATATTCTTTTCGCGTCGATCCTGGCTTACATCGCTTCGCGCGGAAGCATTGCAAAGAATTCGACCCCGCTCCTCTCTTCGCGGCGATTACCGAATGAGGCGCTTCCCTTTATAACGCTTCTCACAGCTATTGTTGTGTGGGGAGCCGTGTGGATAGTAAACGGTAAAGGGCTCGCACAGAATCGCGTGCTTCTGCAGGCCATTGCTCCTCAGCAAGAGGGAATCACGAAGAACCTCGACTATTTCAAGGAAGCTGTAGAGTACGGAAGTTTCGGGACGCAAGAAGCGCGAGAACAGCTTGCACAGGGTGCGGCGCAGATAGCGGGTAATCAAAATGTCCCGGACACTGTTAGAAAACAGTTTTTTGAGTTGGCGATGCGGGAGATGAGCTTGCAGGCAGAAGAATCGCCTATGGGCGCGCGGGCGCCGCTCTTTCTGGGAGTGCTCCAGGATGCATATGGTGATTATGCTGGTGCGCAAGAAGCGCTACAACGCGCGCACGAACTATCTCCCAGAAAGCAGACTATCCTTTTTGAACAGGGAGCGAATGCGCAGGCGCGCGGAGATGATGCCGGCGCCCTTAAGATATTCAAAGATGCATTCGACCTGGCGCCGGATTTTAAAGCTGCACGCGTTTATTACGCGTCTTTTGCGATACTTGCGCAAAAAGACGCGCTTGCAGACGAACTTCTCACACCGCTCATTGAATCTGGAAAAGCCACCGACCCTCGTATCGCCGCCGCCTATGCGGAACGAGGGCGCTACGATAAGATCGTGACAATTTGGTCTGCGCGCACAAAAGCCGTACCATCAGACACTCAGGCATTCTTCACCCTTGCCGCCGCGCTATACGCGATGGGAGACGCAAGACAGGCGATCGAGCAGTTGGAATACGCCGCTCGCATCACGCCATCCGCAAAGGCACAGACAGATGTAATGATAGAGCAGATAAAAGAGGGGACGGCGCAGGCAGGGCAGTAGTCTGACATCTTCTTTGCCATTCCAAGCTGCACGCGATATAATGTTGGATATGTGAGTGCTACAAAGTTGTGGCTCTCCCTGAAAGTCGCGCAAGTACCCGCCTCCGGCGGGTACTGCGTTTTTCAGCTCTGCGTAACTTGTCAAAGCATGAGTTAGTGCTAGTCTAAAAGCGAACCAATCGGACCCGGTGCGGAGGGCGGCGGCACTCACATTGACTTTCACTTTGGAGCTCGCACCTGCCCTCCGCACCGGGCCCTTACGGAATCTCACATATCGTATCGCGCTCGCATAATGCATATGCGAGCTCCAAAGTAAGAGCTAATTTTTTTATTTTTTCAAATTCATCTTTCCGATACTCAATTCGGAAATAAAAGTTATCCACATCTGCACGCGCAAAATGCTTCATGACAACTCTGCGGTGCAATAATGATATAGAAAACGCATCTTCGCGTCTCATACGGCGCAGTGCGGGTCGAACTTAGCACTCATCGTCACCAATTTACTGATATGGCAAAAAAGAAAAAGGCGAAAAAGGCGAAGAAGCGACGCTAGTTCTCCTCTTGGAGAACATCTCCAGAAAACCACCGGTCAAAAGCCGGTGGTTTTCATCATGAGACTTACTATCGAAAAGTTCAATAATTACAGTCACCTGGCCTCCAGGCAGGAATCATCTTCCGCACATCGGGATTTTTTCGGCGGCAATCGCTAAAGCGATTCGTTTAGGGTAGGATAAGCCCATTATGCCCGGTAGTGTAATGTGCCTTAGGCTTAAACAGCTTATGAAAGCAATTAATGAATACATCAAAATAATGGCCGTCGGGAGTTTACCAATCACGCCGCGGCAGCCGGAAGGCGTCTGCCGCAAAGGCACATTCTACTAACCGGGTATGGCATTCTGGAAGAACCTGTTAGGTGACGAAAACAAAGCTGCCTTGGCTCGCGCACGGCCGATAATATCCGCGGTACTCGCTTTTGAATCGGAAATGCAGGCATTATCTGATGAAGCATTGCGAGACGTTACGCCGGGGCTTCGCACGCAGCTTGAGGGTGGAAAAACTCTGGACGAGCTTGCACCACGGGCGTTTGCGCTGGTGCGCGAGGCTTCCCGGCGCACGCTCGGCCAGCGTCATTTCGATGTTCAACTTTTGGGCGGCATGATCCTCCACAACGGAGATATCGCCGAGATGAGGACCGGAGAAGGCAAGACTTTGGTCGCTACGCTCCCGGCTTACCTCAATGCGATTACGGGAAAGGGCGTGCACATCGTGACGGTGAACGACTACCTCTCACGCAGGGATGCCGTATGGATGGGACAGATCTATTTCGCTCTCGGAATGTCGGTGGGCGTCCTCAATCATGAAGCGTCGTACCTCTATGATCCGAGCCACGCGAAGGACGATACGGAGCGCGACGAGCTCGGTGCGTTCAAGATCATGCACGATTTCCTCCGGCCGTGCACTCGCCGCGAGGCCTATGCCGCCGACATCACATATGGCACCAACAACGAATTCGGCTTCGATTATCTGCGCGACAACATAGAATACGGGCCTGAGAAATTACGCCAGCGCGACTACCACTTCGCTATCGTTGACGAGATCGACTCCATCCTCATCGACGAGGCGCGCACGCCTCTCATCATTTCGGCGCCTGTCGCAGATGCAGAGAATCTTTACGCACGTTTTTCTCTGATCGCCCGCAACCTCGTTCCTGAAGAAGATTATTCAACGGACGAGAAGCACAAGCAGATCGCGCTCACCGATTCAGGCATCGAGAAAGCACAGCGCGAGCTCGGCATCGAGAACATGTACACCGAAGGCGGCATCAAGTACGTGCACCATCTTGAAACGGCGGTGCGCGCGAAAGCCCTCTACGACCGCGACCGTGATTACGTGGTCAAAAATGGCGAGGTGGTCATCGTGGACGAATTCACGGGTCGGCTCCAACCGGGTCGCCGGTGGAGCGAAGGGCTTCATCAGGCCATCGAGGCTAAGGAAGGGGTCGCCGTACAGCAGGAATCACGCACGTTCGCCTCTATAACGTTCCAGAACTACTTCCGTCTCTACAAAAAGCTCGCTGGTATGACGGGCACAGCACTCACCTCCTCGGAAGAATTCTATAAAGTGTACGGTCTGAACACGGTCGTCGTGCCCACGAACAAGCCTTCTGCGAGGAAAGACCACGAAGATCTCATCTTTCAGACGGAGGAGGGAAAGTACAAGGCCATCGCGCGTAAGGTCAAAGAACTCCATACACGCGGCCAGCCGGTCCTCGTGGGCACGGCTTCGGTGGAGAAGAACGAATTGCTCTCTGCGCATTTCAAACAGGAAAGCATTCCACATGAAGTACTGAACGCGAAGAATCACGAGCGGGAAGGGGAGATCATCGCGCAGGCGGGTCGCAGGGCGGCTGTCACCATAGCGACCAACATGGCTGGCCGTGGTGTCGACATAAAGCTCGGCGGGAACCCCGGGAGCGACACTGAGTACGCAGAAGTTAAATCACAGGGCGGACTTTTCGTCCTTGGGACCGAGCGGCACGAGGCACGGCGCATTGACAATCAGCTGCGAGGACGCTCGGGCCGCCAAGGGGATCCGGGCGAGACGCAGTTCTTTGTCTCGCTCGAAGATTCGCTCATGCGCGTCTTCGCATCCGACATCATCAAGCGGGTTATGGGCACGTTCAAGATCCCCGAAGACGAACCCATTTACAATTCCATGATAACGAAAGCGCTAGAGAAGGCGCAGACGCGGATAGAAGAGCTGAACTTCGATTCACGCAAACACGTGCTCGCATACGACGATGTCTTGAACATTCAGCGCAAGAGCGTGTATGCACGCCGACGCGCGTTCCTCACGGGAGATGACGCGGCCGTGGATGCGGAGCTCGCGCGTATCGCGGAGACGGACGACAAATTCGCCGATGTCGTCTCTCGGAAGAAAGTGGAATTTAGCGATGCGTTCTACGTGCACGTGCGGCACTTCCTCCTACAGACCATCGACTTTCTCTGGGTCGAGCACCTTGAGGGAATGGAATACCTGCGTTCGAGCGTGAACCTGCGCGCATATGGACAGAGAGATCCCCTGGTCGAGTATAAAAGGGAGGGCCTCCAACTCTTTCAGACAATGGAAGGATCATATAATGCCCAGGTCGCAAATATCCTGCCAAACCTCGTTGTGGCAGGGAACATGGCCCCAGAGTCCAAAGTTATCCACAATGCCGCACGCTCCATAACAATAGGAGGCGAAACACCTGTCAAGAAGGAGTACGGCAGGAACGATAGGGTGGTGATAACGGATGGCACAGAAAAGCGTGAGATGAAGTACAAGAAGGCCGAGCCGCTCCTCGCCACTGGCAAGTGGCGTATCGCTGACAGTGCATGAATCTAGGCAACCCGAGATGCTCTTATTTTCCGCCACATCTCGGACTATCTCGGATTTTAATAAACGAGCCCAAGTAATCGTTTGATGCGGATAAATAAACTCGCTCTCTGCAGACTTCTGCACGTTCACTTTTTGCGCATGACAGCCCTGGTGTAACGAGCCGTCGTCGCCACGCGAGACACATCACAGATGCATGCCTGAGGCAAATATCCTTGGCCCAATGTCTTTCTTTGTGCACGTACCTGCGGGAATCTGCTAAAGTGCGCCTTATATGGCCTATGAGGCGACTATAGGGCTTGAGATCTTCACCCCGTTAGAGGCGAAGCCTCTAACGGGGCAGGCGCAGAACTTTTCTATATGACCTTTTATATTCCGACTATAGGTCTGGAGATTCATGCCGAATTGCGTACAAAGACAAAGATGTTTTGTAACTCGAAGAACGACCCCGACGAGAAGCGTCCTAATGTGAATGTCTGCCCAATATGCCTGGCGCATCCGGGTACGCTCCCCGTCATCAATGGGGAAGCGGTAAAGCATGTACTTCGGGTGGGTCTTGCACTCGGGGGAGAACTTGCCGATTACACGGAATTTGATCGCAAGAACTACTTCTACCCAGATCTTCCCAAGGGCTACCAGATCAGCCAGTTCGCGTACCCGCTCGTTTCCGGAGGCTCGCTTAGTGGCGTTTCTATCACGCGCGTACATCTAGAAGAAGACACGGCGAGTTCCATCCATGACGATGAGGCAGGGACGACGGTCATCGACTTCAATCGCTCTGGAGTCCCCTTGATGGAATTGGTGACGGAGCCAGTCATCAAGAGTGCCGAAGAGGCGGGTTCGTTCGCACGCGAACTCCAGCTTTTATTGCGCTATCTCGACGTGAGCGAGGCGAACATGGAGAAAGGCGAGATGCGCGTAGAAGCCAATATATCCGTGGCGCCGCTGGGGGAGCGGGGAACGAAAGTGGAGATAAAGAACCTGAACTCGTTCCGCATCATGGAGCGCGCCGTCGCGTATGAGATCAAACGTCAGAGCGCACTGCTCGAGCGCGGTGAAAAGATAATCCAGGAGACGCGCGGATGGGATGATAAGCGCCATGCGACGTTTTCTCAGCGCGTCAAAGAAGGTAGTGCGGATTACCGCTATTTTCCCGACCCGGATCTCCCGTCCCTAAAGCTCTCCGAACTGCCGGAGTATACACCCGGAATTCTTCGAGGGACGATGCCGGAATTACCGGACGAGCGTCGGACGCGATATCTGGTATTAGGCATTAAATCCGATGACGCAGAGCTTTTCGTACGGGATTCAGGGCTAGGGGACTTCTTTGAAGCGGTGATTTCATCCTATGAGGCGGGTTCTCGCAAGATCATCCTGTCGTCTAACTATATAGCGAATGACCTAGTAAAGATAATCCGAGATACGGAAAAACGAGATACGGAATATCAATACAAGATACCCATCTCAGTAGAGAGTTTTAGAAAGATAATTGATATGATCTATAGCAACAAAATATCATCACGGTCCGCCAAGGACCTTCTAGCTCTTTCGATCGCAGATAGTAAGAGTCCTGAGGAAATCGCCGAAAGAGAAGGTCTTTTCAAGACGACTGGCGTGGACCTGGAACAGGCCGTAGCGAGCACTATAAAGGCAAATTCCGTGGTTGTGGCAGATTTTCAAGCAGGTAAGGAGGCCGCGCTTGAATATCTCGTCGGCCAGTGCATGAAAACACTGCGCGGAGCAGCAGACCCGGTCGTTTTGCGAGATTTATTGCGTGCACACATTGCTGAGAAGTAATCCACAGAAGGCATTGCTGAGCAGGCGGGCTTTTCTCGGCATCTCCTATATACTGCTCGTATGTCAGACGAGATAATCATCGATGGGATGCCGTTCATCTCGTCTAAACGAGCTTCAGAATTGAGCGGATATACACAGGACTACATCGGCCAATTGTCACGAGGAGGTCAGATAAAGGTAAGACGAGTCGGCGGTCTTTGGTATGTGTTCATGGAATCTCTTTTGGAGTACAAAAAACAGGCAGACGCCTATGTTCCAGAGGTCCCAGTTCGCGAACGCGTAGAAGAGCTGGAATCTATCATTTCTTTCGATGGCAAGAGCTATATTTCGACATCGAAAGCAGGGAAAATAACGGGCTATACAGCGGATTATGTCGGCCAACTTGCGCGCGCCGGAAGCATCCCCGCACGCCAGGTCGGGAATCGCTGGTATGTCGAGCGGGAACGGATATTGCATCACAAAGCTGAAAAAGATGCTCTGCTCGGCGCTGTGCAAGCAGAATCTGTCGGGATCAGACGTTCGATGGAAGATAAGATGCTTGCAGACATAAATTATGGAGGAGTCGGGCCATTTTTTGAATATACAAAAGAAGAAGGAGATCTTATACCTATAATATTTAGGGAACGCGGGCTTACGGCCCAAAAAGCCCCTAAGGAGGCGGTAGAAGAAGAAATCGCAGGCCCGAGCGAGTATGCTATCCCGATAAGGATCATTGAACACCGGGCACCTAAGACACTGTCTCAAGTGGATAAAAACGGACCCTGGAATGTGAACATTCAAATCGCTAAGCCGATCTGGAAATCTTTAAAGGTTTTTTATTTGCCGATCGTAATTACAATTGTGGTAGTCCTATCAATCGGCTTCTTTTCTTTGAAAAATTCATCAATATATACGCAGAACGATAATAAAAACGGGGAAGCAATACAGGTAGCGGCGGTCGGAAATGTTTTGGACACGAAAAAGGGCTCTAATTCACAGACAAGAATGGTTCTCGACAGTATAGCCGGGTTTCTTGAGCAATTACTGACCGATGAGCTCGTCTTCCATAGATAGGAAGTATTATCTCGTCCGTTCGATAGTCAAATAGTCTCTCAAAGGCGAATCTCGTCTAGACGAGATAGGTTTACGAGACTTTTCTTCGGCGCGTACCACCATGCCTGGCTTTAATAACCGTAGTCACTAGATCAGGATAGGACAGGTTATGGTCGTAAAGACGAGGAAAACCCGGCAGAACCTTGCGAATTAAGGATAAAATACGCCACGCGCACTTATAAGTGACCTCAAGGTCACGCTCGAGTTGTTTTGCAGAAAGAGTCCCTTTTGCATTGAAGAATGCCAGGATAGCGTGGAACCACAGGACAAGAGGGGTCCCGGACTTGTGAAATATCGTTCCCGTCGTCGGCGCTACTTGAGAACGGCATTTAGAGCACTGAAATTGCCTACGGCCGGGTATTCGCCTAAACATGCCACTGCAGGAGCATCTGCGATCGTATAAGGCGTTGAAAACGAACTCTAGACAGGCATCATCATCCGGAAACTGCTTGCGGAGACTCGAAATACCATATCGGCTGCTTTTCATGTGTGTTCAGCTTACACCTGAGGGTTATGTTGTCAAGGGATAGGCAGTGTTTATCCCCATAATTAAGCACAGGTAATCCACACGATATCCGGAATCCCTAGTAGAATCATAGATAAGTCGGTTCTTCATCACTACGCTCAAATGAGTAACGAAATCTTCTTTGACGGTATCCGATATGTGTCCGCGGCCGAAGCCGGACGTGAGACAAATCTGACGCGTGACTATATCGCTCGTCTTTGCCGACAAGGAAAAATAAACGGAAGACGCGTTGGCAAGGTGTGGTACATAGATCACTCCGCACTACAATCGTTTTTGGTAACACAGGAGTTTCTGCGGATCGGCAGACAGAAAGAATTGGCGGAGAAACGCTCGCGCGAGTATCAGGCGGTGTCTCGCGGCAACAGCGTTCTGTCTATGGAGGATCATGTTTCTAAGGGCGGCGCGCCTCTGAAGAGATCCGTCACAGACGCAGGGAAAAAAATACTTCATAAAGCACAGAAGGGCCTGCACGCGCAGATTGCGAACACAGTCGCGGAGCATGTAGTGCATGCGCCCGCGGGCGTCGGTGATGCCGCTATGCGCATCGTGCCGCATGTCTCTAGCTCGCTCGTGAGCCCGGCTGCAGAACTTCTTCACAAAATAGTCGCGCTCACTCTAGCGCTTGCGCTCACGTTCGGAACATACTTGCTCATTGATCCGAAGCCGGCGCGCTTCGCAATGTCATCTGCTGAAAACGCGCTGCACTCGATCGCAGATACATACTCTTATATCGTACAAGGCGGCGTGCAAGATATTGCGGTAAAGGCGCGGAATCAACTTGCAGCCGCTGCGGAGAATCCTGCAAGCATGCTAAGCGGCGCACTCGGATATCTTGGAAAACTCGCGGGCACGTTCAATGCAGGTGTCGATAATTTGGTGTACTCAATCGCATTCCCCGACTCGCTCATATACGGCAACGGATTCGCGATGAATGATTCAGGAAACGGACTGGTCTCCGTGAACGTTGTTCCTATAAACTTCTCACAGCTCGGTTCATCGGTCGAACGTCCTGCTCCGACGAATGTTCTGGCCGTCTCGCCCGCGCCGACCACGACTCCGGCGATGGCGACACTCGCTGCTTCACCCACCCAATCCACTCCGCAGCGCATCGTCGAGCGCGTTATAGAAACACAGCGCATCCTTGTCGCGGGAGGCATTTCGGAAGACATACTCAACAAGCGTCTGGAGCAATTGGACAACAAGCTCACCTCGCAGATGTTCTCGCTTTCGGCGGCGAACAGCACAGTAACGGCGCAGAACTATGTCGTCACTGCGCAGACGAGCAAAATAAACGAACTCCACAAAGTCGCCATTACGGACTCCGTCATAACGGACAGCAGTTTCGCCGGCTCCGTCGCAGGTACCAGCGGCTCGTTCAATACTCTCTCAGTGAACACACTTTCTGCGGGCAATCTCAATCTAAGCGGCACGAGCCAGCTCGGCACAACGACCGTCAAGAATCTCGCGGTAAGCAACGTCTCGACCAGCACGTTCGCAGGCGGGCTCACCATTGGCACATCGCAATTCGTCGTCCAGCAGGGGAGCGGAAACGTCGGCATCGGGACGACTTCGCCATTCACAAACTTCTCCGTCGTCGGGGACGGCTACTTCACCGGCAGCCTGACAGCCGCGAACATCACCTCGGGGGGTACGCTGACCTTCGGAACGACGACGCTCACGAACCTTGTCATCACCAATACCTCGACATCCACCTTTGCGGGAGGGCTCACCATCGGCGGTTCGCAATTGGTAGTTCAGCAGGCGACGGGCAACATCGGCATCGGGACAAGCTCGCCGACCGCTCTTTTGGACATTACCGGCGTCAATTCTACTGCAACGCTCGGGTCGGAAATAATCTCCGCCACCGCCGACCGCGACTTCTCCTCCGACACCGGCAACTGGACGGGCACCAACTGGTCCATCGGCTCGGGCGTCGACACCCACACTGCCGGCGCGAACGTGCTCACACTCGACAACACCGCGCTCACCAACGCTCCAGTGGCCGGGGACACCTATCAGATCACGTATACGATAACTACTACGGCGACGGGAAATATCTACCCGGGCCTCGGAGGGGCGAGCACCTCCGCCAATAACGGATTCGCCGGGCAATCCGGCGCAGTGACGGGGTCGGAAACTCAGACACTTGTCGTAATTGCGGCTGATTCCAGTCCGCTCACCTTCACCCCCGACGCGACGTGGACCGGGACCGTCGATAATGTTTCCATAAAGCAGGTCACTATTTCGTCAGCAGCGCAGATCGTGCGGAACTCCAACGGCACCATCGGCCTTGAGACGCGTTCCGGGGGAACAGGATTAACGAATACTTTGTTCGGCGTAAATACCGGCCAGTCGAATACGACAGGCACCCTGAACACCGCCTTTGGCTCCAATAATCTCAAATTCAACACAACCGGTTTTCGCAACGTTGCGATAGGCGTCGCCGCTCTGTTTAACAATACGACCGGCAATTCCAACATCGCTATCGGCGGCAATCAGACCTTGAACAACAACACGACCGGCAGTTCTAATATTGGCATAGGACAAAAAGCTCTTGCTATCAACACGACGGGGAATAATAACGTTGCTCTCGGCGATAGTTCTTTGACCCGTTCAACCACCGGCTCCAACAACGTGTCTATCGGCATATCCGCGATGACGCGCCCCAATGCGAGCAACAGCACCGCCGTCGGATATCAGGCGGGTTTCGGTTCTTTAAATTCTGCGATAAATAGCAACAACTCTTTCTTCGGTTATCAATCCGGCTTCAGCGTCACCACCGGCTCCAACAACATCCTGCTCGGCTACGGCTCCGGGAGCAACCTCACCACCGGTTCTAATAACGTTATCCTCGGGTACAACATCTCAGCGACCTCTTCAACCGCCACGAATTCTCTCAACATTGGCAACCTCATTTTCGGCACCGGCCTCGACGGCACCGGCACCACGCTCTCCTCCGGCAACATCGGCGTCGGCACTTCCACCCCCGGCTCCATCTTCTCCATCCAGAACGTCGGGAACTTCGTCGCGAATGCGACCTCGACGCTTTTCAACGGCCTCCAGGCGCCGACCTTGAACATCACCGGCCTCTCGACCTTGGACACGCTCTCGCTCACTGCCGGCACATCCACGAACTTCTTCTCAACGACCGCGAGCTCCACTAATCTGTACAGCACGAACCTGAACGCCGGGACCGTGACGCTCGGCAACGCGACTACCACCGTACTATTCAGCACGACCGCGAGTTCGACGAACCTCTTCTCGCAGAACGCGACGCTCGGCTCGCTCACCGCGGACACCCTGAACCTCGCCTCGACGCTCGGTGCGACTGGTCTCGCGACATTCCGAAACGGCTTCCTCTCGCTCGCCTCCTCGACCATCACGAGCGGTCTCTTCACCATGTCGGGTGGCGCCTCCACCACCAACTTGACCGCGAGCGGCACCGGATACTTCGGCCTCGGCCAGTTCACCAACACCTCGGGCACCACCACCATCGCAAGCGGCCAGGGATTCACCATCGGGAGCTCACAATTCGTCGTCCAACAAGGGAGCGGGAATGTGGGCATCGGGACGACCTCTCCCTACTCCCTTCTCTCCATCTCGAACAACCTCAACACCGCCGCCAACACCCCGCTCTTCACCATCGCCTCCACCACGGGCGGCACCTCTACTTCAACTTTGATGACCGTGCTTGCGACGGGACAAGTGACTCACAATGCTAGTGCCGCAGCGAGCTTGCTCATGGACTTGCAAGTAGCTGGGGTGAGCAAGGCTGCATTTGGCGTTGGAGGAGTTTTGAATTGGCCATACGTCACGTCTAATGGAACTGTGTCGGCAGGCAATGGTCCCCTAACCTCACAGGGAGTAGGTGGTGTCTCGTTCTCGAATGACCTCGGACTGTCGTGGTCGCAAAATATCAACGATGCATACTATACGGACACATCATTAACTCGTAGTGCCGCGGGAGTTGTGCAAATCGGTACAGGCTCAAATGGGGGTAATGGATTCGGCGGAACGCTAAAACTAGCTTCTGTATTATTTGGAGGTACTGACGTTAATCTCTCTCGTATTTCTGCAGGCGTCATAGGAGTCGGTACTGGTGCGGCGGGGAGTGTTGCAGGGACACTTATTGCAAACACTATCGGCATCGGCACCACCTCTCCCTACTCCCTCCTCTCCATCTCGAACAACCTCAACACCGCCGCCAACACCCCGCTCTTCACCATCGCCTCCACCACGGGCGGCACCTCTACTTCAACTTTGATGACTGTGCTGGCGAGCGGCAATGTTGGCATCGGGACCTCGACGCCAATAGCTAATTTGGTCGTGAATGGGACCACGGGGCAGAATTTGTTCCAGATCGCCACCAGTACGAATCAGGGTATCGTGACGGTGAACGCTAACGGAATGGTCGCCCTTGGCACGATACCCGCGACGTATTACGGAAGGTTGAGTATCAATGTAGCTACGGACCAAAATTTCGTTTTCCGCTCCGATCAATTCACTGGTGCGCGCATCGAAGCAGTGAACGATGCCGTAAGCGCAAATATCCCGATGGAGTTGGTGGCTACGCGATTTAGCTTGACGGGTGGCAACGTGGGCATCGGGACGACGACGCCGTGGGGTAAATTAGCAATTACTCAAACTGGCACCGGAGGCGCACCTTCTTTCATCGTGGAAGATTCGGCTTCTCCAGACACCACACCGTTTGTCATTGACCAAGACGGTAATGTGGGCATCGGGACGACGAGTCCCTCATACAAACTGCATGTCTCCGGAACTACCAACGGAGAAGTAGCGATGGCGGTCGATAACTACAACAGCGGCTCAAGCGCGTACAGTATCGCCCGCGTGAAGAGCGACACCGGTATTCTTTCTCTGTTCACGAACAGTTCGACGAAGACGACCGACGGTGGGGCCGGTAATAGCGTCATACGCTCCGACACCGGCAACCTGCTCCTCGGTGCCGGCGGCTCGAATTATCTGACTATCTTGAGCACCGGCAACGTCGGCATCGGCACCACGAACCCCGGAAGCAAGCTAGAAGTGCAAGGGCTCATTTCTGGCCAGAATGTGAACGCCACTTCCACCACCGCCACCTCGACCTTCTCCGGCGGCTTCACCGCCGGCAACAACGCTGGCCTCACGGTGAACTACGCCGCACCGGCAAGCTCGCTCTACATCAATCCGAGCGGGAATATCGGCATCGGGACGACGAGCATTTCGTACAAAATGCAGATAGAGGGTACTGGAACAACGGCTCTCAACAATATTCAGGCGGCGACCCTCGCTATTCAGCCCGCATCTCAAAACACATACCCGGTGCTTCTGCTCCGGACGCTCAATGGGAGCACGTACGGCGGCGCGGGTTTGATGGCTACGAATGTCTCAAATTATGACAGCAATTTAATATTGTTTACTAGCGCCATCAGCGACCCGACCCCGATAGAGCGGATGAGGATAACGCATAACGGCAACGTCGGCATCGGGACGACATCGCCCCTCGCTCGGCTTGATATCGTCGGCGCTCTCTCGCAAGCGACACCGCTCTTTCAGGTCTCCAAACTTGGCGCGTCCTACGCCACTTCGACATCTCTCATCGTGGATTCTTCCGGCAACGTCGGCATCGGGACGACGAGCCCTTCAATGAAATTGGCTGTCGCTGGTTCTGTGGACTTTGTTGCCGGAACCAATTCGATTACGAACGGCGGGTTTGATAGCGACACGTCAAGTTGGTCAGAAGTCAGCACCACTATTTCAAGTGTCGCGGGCGGGCAGTCGGGGAATGCGTTACAAACTACCGTAGGGAGCGGCTATGCTACCCAAACGGTTACTTTGACGGTAGGTAAATTATATAAAATTATCGTATATCACAAGAATGGTACGGGAAGCGGCGGTGGGATACAGGTGCACGATGGCGTTGGATATCTGGTGAGCACCGGCCTTCTTCCTGACACCGGTTGGACGGCGCATCAGTATGTGGTCAAACCCGCCGGCGCCTCCGTCCTCATCCGTCTGTTCGCGAATGCAAATGGAACGGAACTTTACGACACTGTCAGTATCTCTGAATACAACGCGCTTCACTTTGACACCGCTCAAGGTACTGCCATAGGCAGTCCGGACACAGATATGCTGGCGTTAACGACGAATGGTTCGGAGCGTATGCGTATTGATTCCTCCGGCCTCGTCGGCATCGGGACGATTAGTCCGACTTCGTTACTTCATATTGCTTCCACGACAGCGGACGCGGCTATGACTTTCACGTCAGGTCCGGGCAGTTGGATCATGGGAACAGATTATTCCGATGGCGGGAAATTTAAAATAGCTTCATCCACGGCTTTGGGGACGAATGACAGGTTAACCATAGATACGAATGGCAACGTCGGGATTGGGACGGCGGTGCCGCAGGCAAAACTTGGTGTGGCAGGAAATATTCTGTTGGGGCAGTCTCCGAGTGTCGGCTCGTACGGGTTGCTTGGAGCGGCCTTCAATGGAGATTTTGCCTCCTACGGTTATTCGGCGAGCATAGATTTCTATCGAGATGTCGAATCCACGGGCAAAGAGGGGGAAATACGGTTCAGCACCAATCCGTCGGGCGGATCAAATAACCTCACACAACGCATGGTGATAACCAGCACCGGCAACGTCGGCATCGGGACGACGAGCCCGGTAGCAAAACTTGCGCTCGCCGGAGGCAACTTCTTTGTGGATGGAAGCACCGGTTCAATTCAGGTGAACGCTCCCTCAAGTCAACTCACTATTGGGACAAACCAGATCGGCACCACAAACGCCGCGGATTTTAGCCTACGTACGAATGGCTCAGATAGGCTCTACATTGTTTCCGGGACAGGAGAGGCGTTAAGAATATCAAGCACCGGCAACGTCGGCATTGGCACCACCTCGCCGTACGCAATGCTCTCCGTTGCAGGCCAAGTCGTCGGCACGTACTTCACCGCAACGTCCACCTCGCAAGCGAGCACCTTCCCATACGCATCGACCACGGCCCTCTCCATCTCCGGCAATTTCTACTCCGGCACGACGACGCTCACCAATCTCGCGGTCACTAACACATCGACCTCGACCTTCGCGGGTGGGCTCACCGTCGGCACGTCGCAATTCGTCGTTCAGCATGCCACGGGAAATGTGG
>Ga0209541_10001137_pt1 | contig 53249 bp, 44 predicted proteins | sample RifCSPlowO2_01_FD_184027 | JGI IMG/M metagenome (GOLD analysis project Ga0209541, IMG submission 184027) | Groundwater microbial communities from Rifle, Colorado - Rifle CSP2_plank lowO2_0.1 (SPAdes) (version 2) | ecosystem: Environmental > Aquatic > Deep subsurface > Groundwater | place... | reverse complement strand
CTCTGTTCAAGCCCCGCCATTCATGGCGGGGTGAGACGCTTTCGGCGAATTTTTCATGACTTCGTTCCGATGTTATAATTGATAAATAAATGCGCGAGGCGCGTTATCATGAAAATCAAGGATTTTCAGGATACCAAAAATACAAAGTATTTTTGTGCATGAACGAAGAGCGCGTGAGATGCGAGTGGGCTCATTGCGAACTCGCTCAGAATTCACTCGAGCAGTAAATGTGCCGAAGGCATGATTCGTGCATTAAATACGCTTAAGTTGACTTTATCAAACTGCCGCATTATTTCCAGCGGGGTAAATATTTATAAACATCGCTCTTCTTTCCCAGAGCATGATTTTCGAAAAAGACAAGAAGATTGAAAGCATCAGCGAAAAGATTGGCTATTTATTCAGCTATTTTCTGTTTACAACAATATTATACCTTATTTTATGGTTCTTAAAGGAAGACAATTTGGCTTATTTTACCGTCATGGCAATAACTCTTATGGTTGCGCTTATTGGACTATTATTCAGGAGAATGCTGAAATGAGCGGCATGAGACAATTTTTTATGTGTCGGAAATCGCCAAAGTGCGGACCATCTGATTTAACTCAGCGAAAGCCGGCGATTTCCGAGCATGCTCAAAAACACGCCACACGCTTTAGCGCGTGGTTTTTGACAGGATTTCAAAAGGGAATGAGGGGCTTCGGCCAGAATATAGCTGTAGTTATCAACACAATTTTGCTGTTTTTTGTTTATATTATTGGCGTTGGAATAACCTCCATGATCTCAAAAATCGCAAAGAAGCATTTTTTGGATTTGAAGCTAAAAAAAGAAAGCTATTGGGATGATCTGAATTTAAAAAAGAAAAAAATTGAGGAATATTACAGGCAATTTTGAGGTTGAGATGCATATCCTGGGAATTTCGTGCTTTTACCATGACTCTTCAGCAGCATTGCTGAAAGATGGCAGGATAGTTGCGGCTGCGCAGGAAGAAAGGTTCACAAGAAAAAAGCACGACACTTCGTTCCCAATAAACGCAGTAAGATTCTGCCTGAAGAGCCAAAAAATAACAATCAATGATATTTCTTATATCAGCTTTTACGAGAAGCCGCTATTGAAATTTGAGCGTGTTTTATCCCAGCACCTCGAGATGTTTCCAAAAAGCCTTAAAACTTTTTTAAGTTCAATGCCTTCCTGGATAAATGAGAAGTTAAGGGTTGTAAAAATAATAAAGAAGAGGTTAAAATATGATAAAGATATACTGTTTATTGAGCACCATCTTGCTCATGCCGCAAGCGCTTTCTTAGTCAGCCCGTTCAAGGAAGCTGCGATAGTTACTGCTGATGGCGTCGGAGAATGGACAACAACAGCCATAGGATACGGAAAAGGCAATGATATCAAGCTGCATAAAGAGATAAAATTCCCCAATTCTATCGGGTTGATTTATTCCACAATTACAGCTTACCTTGGCTTCAGCGTGAATAATTCTGAATACAAAGTCATGGGGCTGAGCCCTTATGGCAACATGAGCAAAAATACAAATGCTTATTATAAAAAATTAAAAAGTGTTGTTGACATAAAAGAGGATGGCAGCTTTAGGCTTAACATGGATTATTTTGCCTACCATTATGCTGACAGGATGCCATCGAAAAAGCTATGCAGGCTTCTGGATGGCCCGGTAAGGGAGCCGGAATCTGAATTAACGCAGAGGCACAATGACATTGCTGCCGCAGTCCAGCTATTGGCAGAGGAAATCCTGGTTAAAATCATAAATCATGCCAAAAAGACCACGAAATCTGAAAACCTGGTTATGGCTGGCGGAGTTGCCTTAAACAGCGTATTTAATGGCAAGATATTAAAAAATACCAAATTCAAGAAGGTATGGATGCATCCTGATCCTGGGGATGGGGGCACAAGCATTGGAGCAGCAGCCTACGCCTATAATACAATACTGGGCCACAAAAGGAATTATGTTTTCAGCAATGCTTATCTGGGGCCGAAATTCACGAATGGAGAAATAAAAAATTTCCTGGATTCGAATAAAATAAGGTATATAGAACATAAGAATGATAAAGAATTGATAAAAAATGTTGCAGCATTGATATACCAGAACAATGTTGTCGGATTTTTCCAGCTCGGCATGGAATGGGGCCCCAGGGCATTGGGCGCAAGAAGCATCCTGTCAAACCCATGCAACCCAGAAATGAAGGAGATACTCAATGAAAAAGTGAAGCACAGGGAAAAATTCAGGCCATTCGCTCCTGTGGTATGCGCTGAAGACGCTCCAAAATATTTTGAATGTGATAATCCTTTGCCTGAAGCAGCTGATTTCATGCTGATGGTCTATCCAATAAAAAAAAAGTGGCATAAAAGAATGCCTGCTGTCACCCATGTTGACGGCTCAGGAAGGCTGCAAACGATAAGGAGGCATCAAAACCCGCTATATTATGATTTGATAAAAGAGTTTGGAAAGATTTCTGAAATGCCTATACTGATAAACACTTCCTTTAATATCCGGGGGGAGCCGATAGTATGCACGCCATATGATGCTTATAAGTGCATGATGGGCACTGGAATAGATTGCTTATTGATTGGAAATTTCCTTGTGGAAAGGAAAGATAATCAAAAGGATATGTGGGACAGTGAGAGGTATGCAAGAGATTAATAAGGCTTTTTCAATAAAAGACGGAAAAATCAGGATAAGCAAAAAACAGCTTAAGATAAGGGCAGCGGCGGTTCTGATTATAATAGCCCTGAGCTTTTTAATCGGAGAAGCCTTAGTAAGGATATTCGACCCGCAGATCTTATATGACAGGCATAATCCCGCGCATCCCACTTACCCGAAAGAAGTTGAATATGACCAGGATTTAGGGTGGTCTACTGTGAAAGATTACAAAGTCCAGCCGCATACTTATCAGGGAAGAAACCCCATAATCACAATAACGCACAATAGCGAAGGATACAGGATGGACCATGAAGTGGATGCTAACAAGAATATTGTTGTAATGACTGGTGATTCTTTGACATACGGCTTTTGGGTTGATGATAAGAAAGTTGTTTCTTCGCAGCTCAATAAAATGCTTGGGGGAAGGTGGGAAGTTATAAACCTAGGCGCTGGAGGCTATGGCACAGACCAGGCATTTCTGAGGTTTATAAGGGATGGCCAGCAATATAAGCCAAAGGTTGTTGTGCATACGCTTTTTAACAATGATTTTTCAAACATAATCTCAAGATACCAGTATAACGTGTTTAAGCCTATTTTTTCTGTTAATAAAGGCGGAAATCTGGAATTGGGGAATGTGCCTGTTCCTTTAAGCGATAAATATGAATTGAGCTATCCGAAAGTTAAAACCCATCCATTCAAGGGCTTTGAGCGCTTTATGCGCAGCTGGTCCCATCTCTATGTTGCTTATAAGGGAAAGATAGCCCAGATAAAAAGCGCAATAAAAAGCAGCTTTAAGCCGCAGGAAAAGCGGGATTATTTCGCTGATTACAAAGACGGAGAATTCTGGGCAATAGAAAAAGATTATACGCGAGAAATGAATTATGCAGTTATATTGAATTCACTGATTCTTAAAGAATACAGCAGCATGGCAATGCGGGATAATATAACTTTTATTTTTGTAGTCATCGGCGACAGGATATCTGTTGATCCTGAAATGCAGAAGGCCACTTTAGAAAAGTATTCCAACATTGATGGCAGCTTTTTTGACTATGACAAGCCTTACCGGCTTCTGGAGGAATTTTCAGAAAGGGAAAATATAAAAATAGTGAATCTTCTTCCTGTGTTCAGAGAGCAATTCCAGAAAGGCAATGATGTTTACCTGGAAGGCGATAATCATTTAAATGATTATGGCCACGAAATATTCGCGCAGCAGGTGTACGATGCAATGGTTGAAATGGGTGTGGAAATAAATGGGAAATAACAGGCCTTTTTTGGCGGAAATCTGCGATTTTCTGAAAGTAAGGAAGGCATGGTGGCTCGCCCCCATAATTATCATGCTTATTTTGGTTGGAATTTTGATAATATTCAGCCAAAGCAGCAGCTTATCGCCATTTATATATGCTCTATTCTAGATAAAGTCAAATTAGGTACATTTTAAACATAAATTATGCCTTCGGCAATATTTAGTGCGGGGTGTCGCTTTCCATACATGCTTGGAAATCGCGGATTTCCCGCATCCCGTTCACTACGCTCAGGGATAACGCTCCACCCCGCATTGATTTGTTTCTTAAGCTGATTGCACCTCAATTCTAAAGAAAAAGCTTTAAAATAGGCCTTAGATTATTTGGAGTTATGGACTTGCTAATCATAAAGCTTGGGGCAGCGGGAGATGTGCTTAGGACAACTTCCATTCTTCCAGCCTTGAAAGAAAAGTATAAAGGCGCGAGAATTTACTGGGTCACAAAAAAAGATTCTCTTGATTTGTTAAGGAATAATCAATACATTGATAATGTTTATTTAATAGAAAATGCTGATGCTGAAAAACTTCCAATGTACGATTTGGTTTTGAATCCCGATGACGAGTATGATGCATGCAAGCTGGCTTCTGAAGTGAAGAAAAAACGGATTATTGGCGCTTATGTTGAAAATGGGGATAGGGTATACACAAAAGATTCTGCTCCATGGTTTGATATGGGACTGATATCAAGGTTTGGCAAGCAAAAGGCTGACGAGCTTAAGTTTAGGAATAAAATGACTTACCAAGATATACATTTTCAGATTTTTGGGCTTGAAGACAGCAAAAAACATTTGCCTATGCTAAGCCTCGAGAGTGAGCATATAAATTTTGCGAGATTATTCGCAGAAAAAAATGGCATTAAAAAAAATGATCTTGTTATTGGAATTAACACCGGCGCTGGCGGCAGGTGGGAAGACAAAAAGCTCAGCATAGAGGAAACAGCAGAATTAATCGACAAAATAAACAGTAATTTTGATAACGCGAAATTGCTGCTGTTTGGCGGTCCCGAGGAAAACAAAAGAAATGATAAGATAAAAAAGCTTGTTAAGGCCAGTCTGATTGATGCCGGGTGCAATAATTCCATGATGGAATTCGCTTCTTTGGTTAACTTATGCAATATTTTAGTGACATCAGACAGTCTTGCTATGCATATTGGAACTGCATTGAAGAAGAAGATTGTAGCTTTTTTTTACAGCACATCAGCATCTGAAATTGAATTATATGGCAATGGAATCAAGATAATCGGCAAAGGCAGAGACTATTGCTCATATAAAACCAAATGCGATTATCCTCCTGAATGGGATATTGATGAGATGGTGGATGCAGTTAAGGAATTGGCATAATCTATATAAGTTTATTTTTTGGTAAGAATATTCTTACGTAAATGAATATCCCTGCAACCAAGATTAAAAATGCTATTAAGCCAAATATGAGTGGATTTCTTGTACCTTTTGTATCTGCTATTGCCTTTCCGGTTATTCCAGCCATGCTGCTTTCATTTGCGCTGATTTCTTGGGGTTTTGATTCTTCCGAACTTTCGGCTGGCTGTTTTAACTCCAAAGCTGATTCCTTTTCCTGACATTTTCTTGCTGTTTCGGGAGAATTGCTTGATGACGGGCATTCGCTTTCCTGGGCATGCTGGGCCACTTTGACAAAGTCACATCTCCTTGTTTCCCAGCCATTTTCACATTCAGACCATGGTGTGCAAAACCAATCCATGTTGCAGATATAAGAAAGTCCAGAGCCTCCGCCTCCTCCACCGCCACCGCTTCCCCCTCCCCCTCCGCCACTGCCTCCAGAACCACTTCCCTCAGAGCCATCGCTGCTTGAAGATGGCTTAGAATATCCAATCTGCTTAGCTCCAGAATGCTTTAAACCAGTTATTTGGTATAGGTTGCTTGTGGCATTATAGGTGCATTTATAACTGCTTTGTACTGTACCATCACATTCAACTTTAAATTCATCTGCACCGCTACATGAATCGCTAATTTCAGAAACCCAAGATATTTCCGCATCCTTTATGCAGATTCCATTAATGCTGCTGTTTAGTTTTTCCATATAAACCTTTTTTGTGAAGCCTTCAGGAAGCTTAAGCCCGGAAATTACTATAGCTCCGGTTGTTGAGTTAGAAGCATTCAGTATAGAAATATTCGCCAGGTCCAATATGGTATTAAGTGAAAAATCAAAATCAAATTCCAGCAAATTCTGGTGCCCCATGCGGAATTTTATTCTTTGGGTGCCATTCAATATTCCTGAAATGTTATCGTAATCTCCTATAGCAAAACTGAGATTCTGGAAGTCACTGTTAATGCTGCTTGAATTTCCTATAAAAAAGTCCTGACTGTCTTCAATGCCATCATTATCATCATCTATGTCATCACTGTCTGGGATGCCATCATTGTCCGTATCTCTTAGGCCTGTTGTGAAGTTCCAAGTATAATTTTCTCCAATGCTGTTCCCTAAGTTATCTTTTATCTTATCCGTAATGCTAATCATGTAGATTTTATTGTATTTCAAAGGTAAGAAGGGATCAAACACAAGCTGGTTAATTCTGTCATTATAATTGACTCTACCATCAACCTTTTTGCCGCTTAATTCACTTACTATAATTCCATCCTTAATCGAAAGTTGGCTTAAATTAGCGCTGAAATTTGCCCTTATATTTGAATTTATATTTACGTTATTGCTTCCATTCTGCGGGAAATTGGAGTTTATAGTTAATATCATCTTAAGCCTTACTATCCATCCTTGCTGTATCCCTCGTGCTTCGGAGGGTAACTGTTCACTGATTTCACCTGCTATAATATAGCCACCATCAGATGTCTGCTGGATAGAATACGCCTTTTCATGGTTATAATCAAAACTGCCGATTGTCTTGTTCCACTCAGCATTGCCTTTAGAGTCAGTTTTAACAATCCAAGTATCGTACCAGCCACAAGGATCGTGCTGAGGATCAGAAATGCAGCTATATGCTAGTCTGTATCCTGCTAGGATATAGCCTCCATCATTCGTTTGCTGCACTGAAGTAGGGTAATCCCAGCTATTTTTAATTATTTTAACCCCATCAAAAGTTTTATTCCATTCCGGATTGCCTTTAGAATCAAATTTGATTAATAAGAAATCATCACTACTTTCATACCTTGTATCCCTTGCTATAACAAAACCACCATCCAAAGTGTTGGTAATAGAAAGTTCGCGATGAGATTCACTAATAGTAATATTCCACAAATGAACACCGCCAGAATCAGTTTTTAGAATCCATATTTTTTTGGTATCCCCTATACTTGATCCTCCGATAAAATATCCCCCGTCAGATGTTTGTCCAACAAATTCAGGAAAGTCTGAATCTCCAGTATCGAATGTCTTATTCCATTCTTCATGGCCGGTGGAATCAGTTTTTATGGCCCAAAAATCAAAAGTACTGAAATTAGCGCCATTTTTCCCTATTAAGATATATCCCCCATCGGAAGTGTGTTTTAAAGAATAAAATGTATTGCCGGTGTCAATTGTTCGGTTCCATTCTATATTGCCGCTGCCGTCTGTTTTTAGTAGCAATAAAGGAGTTATATTGCTACCGGTAAAATTTCCAGTCATAAGATTTCCGGAAAATATATAGCCGCCTTCCGGAGTCTCCAGGATTGAATGAACATTTCCAGATACATCTCCCAGTGGTTTATTCCATAATACATTACCATCAGAATCAAGCTTCAAAAAGGATACAAAAGTATGATTATCCTTTACAGGGACAATATAACCGCCATCTTTGGTTTGTAATGCAAAATTGGTCGGATACGAACCTAGTGTTTTGTTCCAGGCTATAGCTGGTGGTAGAGTGCTCTTATTTATTTCAACTTCTTCTTTAACATTGGTATTCTCGTCTTCTTCGTTTCCGATTGCATTAAAGCTAAATTCCAAGCTATAGTTATTCAAAATGCCAAAAATATCGTCGCAAGTTATTTTGATACTATGCTGCCCTTCGCTTATATTTGACAAAAATTTTGAGTGCATACCGCCATTTTCATAATAGACTAAAGCTTCTCTTTGTTTTTTTGGGTAGTCGATCTTTATTGTTCCTGGCTCGTTTGCTGGCGAAGTTCTTGTTATGAATGCGCCATAGCTGGTGTATGTATACTGCACATTTGTTTCTCCATCAGACGTTCTCTCAATAAGAGCTGTTCCTCCCTGGCCAAAAGTATAGTCAACTAGAAGAACAATGGATATTTTCGACTCATTATCTGATGATATTTTAACGACATAATCTGTTGCTTGAAGAGTCTGCACTTTATCTTCTGTATTTTCTCCGTCCCTGTAATTATCTGGAGTTTTAAATGACACTATTATGCTGCCTTCAAGGCCTTTTGATATATTGTAGGCGTCTATCCAATTTCCAGAGCCATTTTGTATCCCAATCTCCATACCATTAAAAGTGGTTATATTGATTTGATTAGGCACCTTTAGAAACCTTCTATCAACACTTATTGCTCCATCCGCATTCAAGTCTATTGCCAAATTAAAGTCATTTGATAATATGCTTGTAAGATTATACAGTTTAAAATCAGTTCCACCAAATTTTAATACTGCCAGCTCGGATAATTTAACACCATCTGGCCCTACGATATCGCCAGGCAAAGCTGCTGAATACATTTGCTCAATTGTTTCTCCGCTTCCCAGATTCAAAAATTTTATAACTGGATTGTCTACAGTAATTTTATCCGCTCCCTTATATTGCAATGCATAAGTTTTCCTTTTTCCCCTATTCTGCGTTGCATCAGTTAAGATGATATAATCATCTTTTTCTATTGACTTGTTTTCTTCATTTATCAGGGCTTTGTCTTTCTCTCCAAATTGCAGGACGCCAGCAGAGACTGCTTCCGCTAAAGGAAGGCTCACTTGATTTCCATCTGCATCTTTGAACTTCAGTCTATACTTGCTGCTGCCGCTAGTTAAAAGTTCTATAGTCTCAATTTCCTGTTCAGCCAATCCTTTGTACAAAATGTCCCAGTTGCTTGTGAACAATGCCTCCGGCTCATCCATATCCGGATTTTCGCTTAATCTTTTGCCTGCAGGTATAAAAAAATCATCTTCAGCAGTCATGTTAACATGTATCCTATTAATTTTGAATGTATTGTTATTATCCGTGCCTTCTATTATAACATGCGCATTATCTATTGTGTTATTATTGACTATAAGGAAGTTAGTTGAATCTACATCTTGGATATTTGCATCTTGTAATTCTGTTTTGTCTCTCCCAAAATAAAAAGTTGCGCTATGAATGCCACCTGCAAAATCTTGATACAATATATCTGAAACATAGATAGAAGTACTATCTGATAAAACATAAAATTGGCTTTTAGTTAATAAAGGGATAGTTTGTGCATTAATAGTAAACTTAGTTTGTATTGCATCTACAAAATCCAGGGTTACATTATATTTTTTGTCCTGGATTTTATATGTTTTTGTATTCCCCTCCAATAAAGTGTCGTTGACAGCATTACTCATAAAAATTAGCTCAATATTATTGCCAGCAGATGAAGTTCTTCTTGCTTTTACAATCTTATAGGATTTGCTAAGAAAGTTTATGTCAACATTCTCAAAATCAGTCAAATGAAGACCGGTTGTAGATATTGCATGAGAACTATTGTAAATATCAGATTGCAATGGAGTTACAAACTCAAGTAAGTACCTGCCAATTTCGGCTCCCGATTTATAATACAAAAAATCTGCTGTTACATCGGTGGGGTCTTCGGTATAAAAAACGTAACCTGAACTTAGACCCATTCCCGGGCCAGAAGTGTATAAATACTGGTGATAAGAAGAGGTATTTTTTGAGTTAGTGACTTGATCATCTGCTAATCCAGCCAATTCCGAATCATCTATAAATGTCGTAATATTTCTTATTGTCTCTCTATTTGTCCCCAATATAACATCTTCGCTTAAGTCTAGAGTCTTAGTAGCAGTATTTACGTTCCACCTATCAGCTGTCGAACTGCTAAATGTATCGTAGGAGTTTGAATCTAAACTATAACTGCAACTGGCATATCTATTTGTTGAAATATTAAACCAAATTGAATCTTGAGAAATTGTAGTATTATTTTTAGGATAAATTGGAATGATAGTTAAGCTAAACGCTATAGGTATAACTAGAAAAAACAATGCCGGCCAAAGTAATAATCTATTTACCACTAGATAGTATAAAAAATTAGAGTTATATTTAAACCTTTTGTCCATTCTTTCATAATGTATCATGATAAAAAACACATTTATAAATAATTTGAGATATACCCTCATAATATGAAAACCTACGTAATGATACCAACCTATAATGAAAGGGACAATATCAGCAGTTTGATGGATAGGATTCTAGGTCTGAAAATAAAAGATCTGCATATTGCTGTGGTTGATGATAACAGCCCTGACGGGACATGGAAGGTTGTGCAGCAGATGTCAAAGCAAAAAAAGAATGTCCATTTGCTGCTAAGGAAAAGGGATAAAGGCAGGGGAAGCGCTGGAAAAGATGGCTTTATCTATTGCCTAAAGAATAACGCTGATATTGTTATTGAGATGGATGCAGACATGTCCCATGACCCAAAATATATCCCATTGATGTTAGATAAGCTGAAAGGCGCTGACTTGGTCCTTGGTTCAAGGAGATTGGAAGGCAGCAGGGAAATTGGGAGGGGCATTTTCAGGAAATTTGTCACTTGGGGCGCAAACTCGTACATAACCCTCATGCTGGGAATAAAGGTAAAAGACTGCAATTCCGGGTTCAGGTGCTTCAAAAGGGAAGTTTTGGAAAAGATAAGATTAGAGAAATTAGAGTCAAAAGGCCCTTCGATTGTTCAAGAAGTATTGTTTAAGGCTCATCTAAATGGTTTTAAGATAGTAGAGATACCAATAACATTTGTAAACAGGACCAAAGGAAAATCGAAATTGGGTCTCAAACAGTTGGCTGCCGGTTATTTTATGGTTTTGAAGCTGAAAATGAAGCATTTGGCCAATAAGATTTGAAGAATTTTTGAAAATGGATTAACATGAAAATAGCAATTTTAACGCCTACATTCAATTATTTCAGCGGCATAGACCGGGTCGTGCAGCTGCAGGCAGAAGAATATGCAAAAAAAGGAAATAAAGTCACGGTTATAGCGCTGCAAGCCAAAATAAGACCAGATAAGTATAATATAATTGAACTAGGAATGCCTAAATCAGAATTCTGGCAGAGAATATACCGGCTTTTCTTCTTTTTCGATTCAAAAAAAATGGGCTGTTACAAGAGATTGAAAGGCTATGATGTCGTGATAAGCCATTTTTACCCTATGAACTGGCTTGCTTATGAGGCAAAAAAGAAATTCGGCATAAAATATGTTTACTGGGACCATGGCATCAATACAATTGGGCTTTTGGACAGCTTTATTCAAAAATTATATATGCAGCTTTTCCTTTTGTTTAATAATATAACACTAAAAAAAATTGATGAAGCCTATTCTGTAAGCAAGTGCCTGAGCAGCCAATTATGGAAAGAGTCAAGAATAAGAAGCAAGGTTGTGTACAATAAGATAGATAAGAAAAGGTTCAACATAGGGGTAAAAGGCGATAAGATAATAAGCAGGTATAACCTAAAAAATAAAAAAATACTGCTGTATGTAGGCAGGATTGCTCCGCATAAGGGCATCCATTTGCTATTGGACGCATTTAAAATAATAAAAAAAAGCATTCCAACTGCAAAATTGATAATTGCTGGAAAGACAACATTCAGCAGTTATTTTAAAAAACTGAGGAAAACTGCAGACAAAGAAGTTATATTTACCGGTTTTGTTGGTGATAATGACCTGCCGCATTATTATGCTGCCTGCGATCTTTACGTAACCTGCTCGCAATGGGAAGGATTCAATCTGCCTGCAGCGGAAGCTCAGGCATGCGGCAAAAAGGTGGTAGCGTTTGACATTGGCTCGCATCGAGAGATTGTAAAAAAAGGAATTTTGGTTAAGAAGAATGACATCAATGCATTTGCAGAAGCTGCCATAAAGGTTTTAGCAGAATGAACATGGATAAGAAGCATTTCAAGATGAATGAAAAAAAACTCTTGGCCTTAATATTGATACTTGCCCTTCTCTTAAGAGTAACATTTGCATTGATTGTTCCGATTTTTGAAAAGCCGGATGAGAAATCCCATTTCGAATATGTGGAGTTTATCGTTGATAACAAAAAGCTCCCTGTGCAGCAGGAAGGGCAGCATGGCGCTGAGTTTTTCCAGCCGCCGTTTTACCATGTGTTGGCATCATTTATTCTGGGCTTTGTGGGCGCATTCACAGAAAACACCCAATACCGGGTTATATCCTTAAGAGTGCTGTCAATTTTAGTAAGCATGTTCACTTTATTTTGGATATATAAGATAGCATCCATGTTATTCCGGAATAATGCCTTGATACTAGGGATTGTTGCATTTGCTTCCTTCCTGCCATCGAATATAAACATGAATAGCGCTGTTACAAATGCAAACTTCGGAGACTTATTATCAACTTTAATCATTTACCTCTTATTGAATATCATGACAAAGAAGGAAATCCAAAAAAAAGATATTTTACTGCTTGGATTGGTTGCAGGGGTTGCATTAATCACGAGATTGAGCATAATCCCAGTAATTTTAGCGATACCTTTTGCCTTTATTATCAGATATTCTCCAAAAATAAGGGCAAACATCAAAAATATAATAAAGCCCCTGCTTGTTATTGGAGTCATAGCAATAATAATTTCGGGCTGGAATTTTCTGAGGAATTTTGCCTTGTATGGGGATTTTCTCGGAATCAATGCGATGAAGCTAGCTTCTCTTCCTGACGAAATAAATCCAGATTTAATGTTTATAGTAAAGCTTCTGGGATGGACTTTTATAACATTCTGGGCAGCTTTTGGAAGGACGAATGGGATATTTGTGGGAAATCTTGATTCTGCCGGCGGGATTGCGCTATTTGCTCTGTTTTATTCGTTTTTATTGGTTCTGGCATTGCTTGCAATATATGGCCTGTACAGGTTCCTTAAAAAGGTAAAAAGAGATAAAAATTTGGAAATAGGCCGGAAAAAGAGCCTATTTGTTCTTGCAATTCATCTTGCTATTTTATCCTTAGTTTTTGTATATTTTAGTCTCTATGACTTCCAACCCCAAGGGAGATTATTTTTTCCGGCAATGCCAGCAATAGCTGTATTTTTTACATTGGGGATGTTTAACTGCTTTAGTAAGGCAAGCGAAGACAAGATGTTGGTATTTTACCTTGCGTTTTTCATGCTGATTGACATCTTTTCGGTTTTAAGCATATTAAGCCATTATTCTAATTTTTAAGGCAATAATTTAAAAATGAATTGATTGGGCATAGGAAGATATGAACAAAACAAATTATAAGAATGGCATTGTAATTGCGATGGCTCTTTTGTTAATAATCTTGTTGGCATTTATTTACGGATTTTTTTCTGGTGCTTATAAACTGCCGCCATATGCTCAGTTGCATTCATTCTATCAAAAGTTCATTGCAAACGACTATGAAAAATATGAAAAAATTGATGATTTGTACATGCAGACTGATGTTGGTTCACTAATAGGTATAAAATCAAAATCCGGGATAGACAAGAAGAGGGGCGCCATAATAGATTATATTTGGGCAAATAAGGGCTTTCCTAATAGAATGCCGAATGCCATAGAAAAAGGTATTCATGATAAATATTTCGATGATTTAAAAAATTTGGAAAGGATAGACAAATTAACTATAGATATGGATTATGGCATCAATTCAATTGCTTATCATTTCATCCCAAAAAATGGCAACAATAAACTGGTTATTTACCATCAGGGGCATGAGGGGTTTTTCATTAAAGGAAAAGATACGATACAATTTTTTCTTGAAAACGGCTATTCTGTAATTGCTTTTTCAATGCCTTTATTGGGGATAAACAGCCAACCAGTCATAGAAACGGATTTCGGAAAAATAAAATTTTTTAACCATAACCAATTTGCATTTTTGGAATCAGACAAATTAGCTCCAATAAAGTTTTTCGTGGAGCCTATTGCCATTTCATTGAATCACATTGAGAAAAATTACAGTTATGATGATATAGCAATGGTCGGTATTTCCGGGGGCGGTTGGACAGCTACACTATATGCGGCAATTGACACAAGGGTGCAGAAAAGTTATCCTGTTGCTGGCACTCTGCCAATATTTTTGAGAGGAGAAGATGATCTGGGTGATTACGAGCAGATAGACTCTAAGCTGTATAGAATAGCTGATTACCCAGATTTGTACATTTTAGGCTCTTATGGTTATGGAAGAAAACAGCTTCAAATACTAAATAAATATGACGGCTGCTGCTTTTATGGAGTAAAACATACACTATATGAAGATAAAATAAAAGAAATTTTAAAAAAATTTAGCAATGGGAGCTTTGATGTTTATGTTGATGAAAGCCACAAAGAGCACAGAATATCGGATAAAGCTTTGAGAGTGATATTAAAGGATATAGGTATCAATTCAATAAAGTGAAACAAAAAACAGATTTTGAATCGTGGAATCTTGAAATGAGCAAAAAATATGACAGCTCTACCTGGTATGATAAGCCAATAACTAAGTTAATCAGGGCAAAGAAAAGATTAGAAGTTATAACAAATCTGTGCAATAATGGAAAAATAGTTGACCTTGGCTGTGGCGGGGGGCAGCAGTTAAATCAGATAAAGAAGAGATATCCTGGAGCTGAATGCTGGGGAATTGATCTGTCAGAGTTCTCATTAAGCAAAGCGAGAGAGCTTAATAAAGATATAAGATGGATAAAGGCCGATGCAGAAAACACCGAGCTTAAAGGCAATGACTTTGATGTTGTTGTATGCTCAGAGGTTATAGAACACACAAAAAATCCCAAAAGGCTTATAGATGAAGTCTTAAGAATCTCTAAAGATAATGCCAAAATCATATTTTCTATACCAAATATGAGTTTAGTTGACAGAATGAAATACTTTGGCAGATTATTTTTCCTGGATAAAATATTCCCACAATCATTTTCTTCTGATGAATGGCATTTGAGGGACATGAACATTAAGATTTTCAGATCCATAATCAGCAAAAGATTAAAGATAATGAGGATGATACCAATACCAAATAGAATTTTCAATTTTTGGTATGTTATAGAAATGAAGAGGTTAAAGCAAGCTTATAGCAAATGACGCAAATATTTATGCAACAAAGAGGTCATTTGCTTACACACGAAAATGCATAGCATTTTCGGTGTCCTGAAAATCCAGAAGATTTTCATGATTACGAGCGGACAACTAGAGTATAAAGATTTTTGTCCGCGAGTATAGTTTTTATTTCAAGGGCCTGCAAACAATAAGTGAATGCGAGCTCATAAGCGCATCAATTCTGCTGTGCTTTGCAATCTTAAAGTATTTTTCGAGTATTTTAAACTGCTTTTCCAATGGTCTTACATAGTTTCCACGGTCCATCTTGACCAAAAAAGACGCGATTGGCCTTTTTGTTGGCAGCAGATCCAGAACAACAACATATTTTTTTGTCACTCTGGCAAGCTCCTTGAGCACCTTATTGTTGTGTTCCTCGGAAAAATGGTGTAGCATGCTTATGAACATAGACTTATCAAAATGCTTGTCTTTAAAAGGCAGTTTGGTTGCATCCATAACAAAGAATTGCCTGTTCTTGCTGCCATAATTCTTTCTTGAAAACCTGATGAAGCTCTTGTTCAGATCTATTCCGATATAATGATTATCTGCCGCTTTGCTGAAATTCCCCAGGCCGCAGCCAACATCAAGCACCTTCTCGTTTTTCCCCGCATTCAGCTCTTTTTTCACTATACTAAAGATATTGTTCCTGCTGTCAGTAATGCTCCTTACAAAGTTAAATATTAATGCATTGTCAAGAATCTTGTCTTTTAACCCTAATATAGCTTTCATAGCGGTTATTTAGATTATTTTTGTTTTTGAGTTATAATTAGTCATGCCTTTTTCTATGTATAGTTTGTGCCATATCTGAAAGCATAAGAGGCTCCACAGTTGCCTTGCATAAAACAGCCGGGAATTATTAAACCTTTTCCATATCTTTTCTATGTGCCTGTAATCGAAAATTCCCTGCTTTGCAATCTCTTCCCTGGATAATATTTGCTTGGTTATATCCAGCAGCTCGCCTTTGAACCAGGTATGTATTGGAACGAAAAAATTTGTCTTTTTTCTCATTATGATTTGCTTAGGGACTATATTCCTGACAGCCTTTTTCAGGATATATTTCTCGTTAAAATTCCTTATTTTAAGGTCAGGGGGCATCCTGCCTGTAATTTCCGATAAGGTATGGTCCAGGAAAGGCACCCTTTCTTCCACAGAAAAGGCCATCGTGTTTTTGTCTGCCTTCATCAGCATATCCTCTGCAAGGATAAGTTCTGTGTCCATTCTTATGACGTTGCTCATGTAAGGGTATTTCCTGCTCAAAAAGCCTTGATTAAGCCGTTTTGCAAGGTTTATGCTTTTTGTGTTTTTGTTCGCATTTTCTGAATAAATATGCCTTTTCTCGCTTTCATTGAATATTCCGACAAGATTCAGATAAGCCTCTGAAGAATCGGTGGTGGATATGAAATCAGACATCCTTCTGATTCCTTCCTCTCCCAAATCGCTGGAATACTTAAAAAACATGTTCAAGATATCGCTTGGCATGTATTTTAATGCCAAAGGGATTGATTTTCTAAGGGACCTAGGTATAAGCTTTAATTTTTTATGCAGCTTCATGAACTTGAACTGCGTATAGCCTCCAAACTGCTCGTCTCCCCCGTCTCCAGTCAAGATTACAGTAGCATGCTTCTTAACTTTCTCAGAAAGAAGATAAACAGGGATAGATGTGGGATCTGACATCGGCTCATCAAGATGCCAGATTATCTTTGGCAATAGTTTTGAAGTATCAGGATTCACTGTAATTTCCCTGTGATTGGTGCCATAATGCTCTGCAACTTTTCTTGCATAATTTTTTTCCTCATATTTGTCCATGCCAAAGCTTACTGTAAATGTATTTATCTCATCGACACCTATTTTTTTCATCAGAGCGATGATAGCTGTAGAATCAACTCCCCCCGAGATGTAAGCGCCCAGAGGAACATCGCTGATTAACTGCATCTTTACGGACTCTTCCAGCCTTTTAAGGACAAGTTTTGAATAATAATCTTCTGTTTTATACAGTGGTTTAAAGTTCTGCGCCCAGTATTTTTTTACATCAATTTTTTTATTTTTGTAGATTAAATAATGCGCTGGAGGCAACTTGTAAATCCCCTTGAACATAGTCTCATTGGTGCTGTTGCATCTGAATGTCAGGAAATAATGCAAGGCTTCAGGATTTACAGTTCTTTTAATGTCTTTATGAAGGAGTATTGATTTTATTTCGGACCCAAAAATTAGGTTATTTTTTACCACAGCATAATATAATGGCTTGATGCCGTGCCTGTCCCTTGCCAAGAACAGCTTTTTCTGCTTAGAGTCCCATATCGCAAAAGCAAACATGCCGTTGAAGCATTCAAGGCATTTCTCCCCATATTCCTCATAAGCATGAACAATCACCTCTGTGTCAGTATTTGAATAGAACCTGTGGCCTTTTTTCTCCAAATCTTCCTTGATCTCCTGGAAATTGTATATTTCTCCGTTATAAACAACGCATATTGTCTTGTCTTCATTAAATATAGGCTGCTTTCCATTTTTGCTTAAGTCTATTATGCTCAGCCTCCTGTTTCCCAGGGATATGTCTTTGTCAGTGTAATAGCCGTCATCATCAGGGCCGCGGTGCCTGATGCTGTCAGCCATTCTCCTTACAAGCTCCTTATCGTCCCAATTGAACCCGCATATGCCGCACATTTTGATTAATAGGAGTTTAAGCTCATATTTCGGTTATTATTTTGGTTATTATCTTGTGTTAGGTTTATACTATAGGTAATGCTTGATTTCAAAGCTCGGTTTATCTATTTTATGAATTTCAATAAACATTCTTTGCCATAGCTCAAGATTCACTAGAAAAAGAATTTTCCTTATATTTCTGTCATCTATTTCGTTAATTTTGTCTAATTTGCCTATTTTCATGCTTTTTGTTTTTTCTAACAGTTTTCTTACTCCATTTTCCTTGAGGTATGGCCTTTTCGCAACAGCTTTCCTGCTTAAAAGCTCATCAGCAATATGCGCAAAATCCTTTTTGAAGAACCTTGCTGTTGGCAGCCCGAAAGGGAATTTTCTCCTTTCTATGGTTTTTTTTGGCAAAAGCCTTTTGGCAGCTTGCTGGAGTATGTATTTTTTTACCGTGCCATTGAATTTATAGATTGATGGAATTTGCATCGAAAATTCTATTAGCTTATGGTCAAGATAAGGAAACCTGAATTCCGTGCTTGATGCCATTGTGGACTTATCAACCCTGAAAGTCTGCGCTCCCGGTATCTCGTATTTTATGTCAAAACGCAATGCATAGTTTAGGTAATCTTCTTTTACCACTTTTCTTATATGCTTGCCAAATAACTGCTCGTTTGAAAGTCTTTTATCCCTTTCATATTCAAATATTTCCTGGGCAGAATTGTCATCAAAGTTGCTCCAGCTTATTTTGCCTATTTTTTTGTTTAAATCTTGATTATTCCAATTGTCCAAATCCGAATAGATTCTTTTATTTAATTCTGTTGCCTGTATTTTCCTTAGTTGAGGCTTTGGCGCATAAGGAATATACCTATTGTACCCTGCAAAGACTTCATCTCCTCCTTCTCCGCAATATACAACGGTGACAAATTTTTTAGCTACTTGTCCAAGAAAAAAATTCGGCAGTATTGCGGGCCTTGCATAAGGCAGTTCCATATGCCACAGGATTTTTGGGAGGCTTTTTATGACATTATCATAACTTAAAGTAAATTCCTTGTGGTTTGTGCCGCAGTGGTCCGCTACCCATCTTGCTTCCTCAAACTCGTCTAAAGGGTCATTGAAGCCCATTGTGAAAGTATTAACCGGCTCTTTGCTCAGCTTGCTCAGCATTCCCACTATAACGCTGCAATCAAGGCCGCCAGACAAGGCTGCGCCTATAGGCACATCTCCCATCATCATGCCTTTTACAGAATTGAACATGATCTTCCTTACGCTATCAGCATAGAACTTTTCGCTTTTATTTGTGGTATTGACATTAAAATTCCAGTATTCTTTGATTTCGATATTCTTTCCTTTTAGAATGATATAATGCGCCGGCTTTAATTCTTTGATACCCTCAAATAACGTCTGGCCATCTATAGAAAACGAGTGCTGGATCAGTTGAGCAAGGCCATTTTTGCTTAATTTTCTGTCGATTTCAGGACATTGGAGTATAGCTTTAATCTCTGAACCGAAGAGAAATTTCCCGTTTTTCCAGTAATAATACAAAGGCTTTATTCCTATCCTATCCCTCGCTATAAAAAGCTGCTTTTTGTTTGCATCCCATATCGCAAAAGCGAACATCCCATCAAGCAATTCAAGGCATTTCTCCCCATATTCCTCATAAGCATGAACAATCACCTCTGTGTCAGTATTTGAATGGAACCTGTGGCCCTTTTTCTCCAGCATCGGCCTTAGCATTTGATAATTGTATATTTCGCCATTAAATATTATCCATATACTCTTGTCTTCATTTGGCATTGGATTCCTGCCATTTTCGCTCAAGTCTACTATGCTCAGCCTTCTATGGCCAAGGCTTATGTCTTTGTCTGTGTAATATCCGTCATCATCCGGGCCGCGGTGCCTGATGCTGTCAGCCATTCTCCTTACAAGCTCCTTATCATCCCAATTGAATCCGCATATGCCGCACATTTTACTTTACAAGTGGATAAATCTCTTTTTTCGCCCTGGCATAATATTTCAGAAAATCAATTTCGATCCATGGCTCATCTTCAGCAAAAATAAATCCAACTCTTGCTTTTTTCGCAATTTCATTCATAGCAGTTATGTAATAGGAATTGTTGTGTTTCTGGTCTTTGACCATTCTTGACATTTCATCAACAAGGATTTTAGCGCCTTTTTTGGAAAACTTCGCTATCCCGATAAAGTTCCCATTTGCTTCTTCTGAAGCTATATGGTTTCCTATTTCTACTATGCCTTTACCTTTGATTTTTACCTTCGCGGTATCCTTCAGCACAGTTTTGTTATGGATAAGCAAGCAGAAATCCTCTTTGCTTTGCAGGCACTTTTCCAATAGCTTTTTTCCAAAAACAACATCGGAATAGAGCACCACAAGATCGTCATTCAATTCGTCTTTTATGCTGTATAAAGTATGCAGGTTGTTGTATTTTGCAAAATCCTTAAAGTGCCTGTATTTTGCCCTGTTCTTAAGGACTTCCTCAATTTTTTCTTTTAAATATCCAACAAGTACAATAATGTCCTTAATGCCGCATTTATTCAACATATCAACCTGGTGATCTATAATTGTCTTTCCCGGCTCCAGTTCCAATAAGCATTTCGGCTTGTCCAAAGTGACAGGGTACATCCTTGTGCTTCTTCCTGCTGCCAATATTACGGATTTCATCTTAATGTTCATAAAAAGTCCTTATTCTTCTCATTCCCTCTGCTGCAAGGATTACGCCTTCTTTCTCTCCATTGCCCGAATCGCAAAATCCCCCGAAGGGCGCTTGCTCTGACCTATAGCTTGGATGGCTGTTCCAGTTAAACTGGCCGACTTTTATTGAATCCGAGATTAATTCTGCATTTTTTCTGCTTTTAGTCATAACTGCCCCTGCCAGCTTGAATTTCACTGAATTTATAATTTGTATAGCTTCTTGAACGTCATTAATCCTTATTATTGGCGCTACCGGTCCAAAAGTTTCCTTTGCTACAAGCTCGCTTTTCGGGTTAACACTATCAAGCAGTGTAGGAGAGTATAATGCGCCTTCCCTTTTGTTGCCGTATAGCAGCCTGGCTCCGTCATCTATTGCTGCATTGACTCTTGACTGTATCTTGATAGCGGCATCTTCGCTTATAACAGTCCCCATGTCAGTATCAGTGTCCATTGGATTTCCATATTTTATTGCCTCAGTCAGGCCTAAAAATTCATCAATAAACTCATTGGCAATTTTGTTATGCACAAGCAGCCTCTTTATTTTAGTGCACCTCTGTCCTGAATTTCCATATGCATTTAAAGCGGATTTGGCAGCCAGCTTAATGTCAGCATCCTCAAGCACTATAAATGGCGCGCTGTCTCCAAGCTCCGCTACAAATTTTACCATTTCATTTCCTGTTTCTGCAATCCTTCTTGCAATGTGTTTTCCGGCATCAAGGCCGCCAGTGAAGGTTATAAGCTGCATAAGTTTTGTTGAAAGCGCATCTTCAAGGAACCGGTTTGGATCATCAATAGTTATCAAATTAAGCATATTTCTTGGCAAGCCAGCTTCATGCAGTATTTCAGCCAGTCTGATTGCAGACAAGGGAGTTTTCTCTGTTGGCTTAAGCACCATAGAAGTGCCGGCCATTACAGCAGGAACGGCCTTATGCGCAACTTGATTCATTGGATGATTAAATGGAGTTATTCCCAAAACAAGGTCTAATGGCTCAGAAATTACCCTTAATCTTGGATTTTTATTTTCTCCCAAAGAATATCTTGATGTTCTGTCTTCTTCTATTTTTGAAATGGCATTTGCGCCAAGAGTAAGCACGTTATAAACCCTATCAGCCTCGTGCAAAGTGTCTTTTAGGCATAATCCGGATTCAGAAGTTATTAATGCTGCAATTTTTCTTTTATCGCTTTTTATTTTATTCGCGGCTCTTCTTAATATTTCTGCTTTTTTTTCTTGTTTGAGCGTTTTTTTTGTTTTATAAGAAAGCGCCATGGCTTGCATTATATCTTCTTTTGCTGCAATTGGAACTTTCCCTACAGCATCTTTAGTATAGGGGTTTATAACCTCAAATGTTTTCCTTCCTTTGATTTTCTTGCCATTAATAATCATTTTTCCCCTTTCAGAAATCCCATAAATGATTCCTTGTTCTGCATCGGTGTTGTTGTCGGCCTTCCCAAATCCATTCTTGCTCCTTTATTGACTTTTATCTCCAGCAGAGCAGGCCCATCAATTTTTTTTAGTTTGTTCATTATATCTTTTATTTCTGCTTTTGTTTTTGCTGTAAATGCCGCTTTATAGCCGTTGGACTTTGCAAGGTTAGGGATGTTTATGTTAAGGGCTGCAGTTGGCTGGCCTCCCACAGAATCATGCGCATAATTATTGAAAACTATGTGCTTAAAATTTTTTGGCTTCAGTTGCGCTATAATTGCCAATGCGCCCATATGCATTATCAATGCGCCATCGCCATCAAAAACATAAACATTCCGTTCAGGCCTTTCGAGAGCAATGCCCAAGGCTATAGATGAAGAATGTCCCATGCTCCCGACAGTTAAAAAATCCTTCTCGTGCCCTTCCTTTCTTTGCTCTCTGAGCTCAAATAATTCCCTGGAGGCCATGCCTGTCGTAGAGACTATGACATCATTATCATTAAGCAAAGGAACAATAGTTTTTATTGCCTCTTCTCTGGTTAAGCTATAATTTTTTTCTTTTTTATTTTTTAGCTCGTATTCGCAAAATGAGCCTTTTCTGGCGACAATTGCATAAGGGGATTTATTTTTTTCAATGTAATCAATAGCTTCTGTTATCTTGTTTTCAAAATTATCATCTAGAGTAGAATAAGGTATTCCTAATGTGTCCAGCAGCCTCAATGTGATTTTTCCCATTTTCTTATGCTGCGGCTCTTCATTTACTCCTGGCTCTCCCCTCCAGCCTATCAAAAGCAGCATAGGTATGGAATAGACATTTGCATCAGCCAAAGAAGTCAGCGGATTTACAGCATTTCCTTGGCCAGAATTCTGCATATAAACAAGCCCAAATTTTCCCGTTGCGAGATGATGCCCGGCTGCCAGAGCTATTGCGTTGCCCTCATTTGCCGCAATGATATGCTTCTCTTTAGGAGTATTGTCAGTAACATAAGCGCAAAAATCCTTAAGCAGGGAATCTGGTACGCCGCTAAAAAAATCAATTCCTTTTCCTTTAAGGCAGTTGTAAAAATCCTGGCTGTTTATCATTCTATTAGGCCAGAAGCTATTTTGCTCCCGGTATTAAGGTCAATACTTCTTTGATAGGCATGCAAAAATCATCGCATTCTTTGCTTCTTCCGTTCCTCAAAATTGTTTCTGCGGTCTTTATCATTGCTGGATAAGCGCTTCTTAACAGCTGGTTGGCATATATCACTATCTTGATCCCAGCTTTAGAGAGCTCCTGCTCCGTTATGCTGTTGTAGGTAGAAGGCACTGCTACAAGCGGAACTTTATGCTCAAGATTTTTGTATTTATCGCAGAAATCGAGAATTTCTTTTGGGTTTTTTTCCTTGCTGTGTATCATTATGCCGTCAGCCCCGGCCGAAATATAGGCTTTAGCCCTTTTTATTGCGTCATCAATCCCTTTTTTGAGTATAAGGCTCTCTATCCTTGCTATAATCATAAAATCCTCGGTAATCTGTGATTTTTTGCCTTCGGTGATTTTCCTTGAAAAATTTTCAATAGTGTCCTGTTCCTGCTCAACCTCAGTCCCGAACAAAGAATTTCTTTTTGGCCCTATTTTGTCCTCTATGATTACTGCTGACACTCCAAGCCTCTCAAGCGTCCTTACAGTGTAGATAAAATGCCCCGCAAGGCCGCCAGTATCGCCATCAACAATCATGGGTTTTGTCGTAACTTCAAAAATCTGGTCTATTGTCTGCAGCCTGGATGTTAAATCAACCAGCTCTATATCCGGCTTCCCTTTAGAAGCAGAATCTGTAAGGCTGCTTTCCCACATTCCGTCAAATTCCCTGATGTTGTTGCCTTCAGTAATCCTAAGCGTTTCTGCAATCCTTCCAGTAAGCCCATTGTGGACCTCAATAAGCCTAACTATAGGCTTGAGCTCTATAAGCCTTCTTAGCTTTTTTAGCCTCATAGAAGGGGTTGTGCCGATGCCCGTAATCTGGTTCATCATATCTGATGAGGATATTCCCGCGGTATAGGGGATTTCTATAAGCTGACCATTCCATTCCTGAAGAACGTTGATTACCTTATCTCTTGCAGGCTTTAGCACTCCAATTTTCCAATCATCACCATGCACAACAAAATCAGGCTTTATTTTCCTTAGGTTCGGCTCGTAATCGTATGTATCCTGGGGAATTACTTCTTTTACTCCCTTTATATTCTCCACAATTTTTTTCCTCTGGCTGTAGTTTAGAAGAGGAACCTGCCTATATGTCGCTATCGCTTCGTCAGTAAGAAGCCCAACAATAACCTCTCCAAGCTTTCTGGCCTCATTTATTATGTTTATATGCCCATGATGCAATAAGTCTCCGCGCATGGAGACATATATTTTTTTGCTCATTCATTATCCACCCCATTTGGGTACATGCTCAAAATTTTAGCCACAATTTTTTTAGTTGAAAGCCTTTCATAGTATGGCGCTTTAACCAATTCTCCATGTATTTTCTTAATATATTCCTCTCCGGGTATTTTCTTCCAGTTTGACCCATGCACAAGGATTATCTTCGCATCAGGGAATTGTGAATGTATTTTTTTGAGATTTTCTTCTGAGCTTTTTACATCCTGCGTCATGACCATATCAACGCACCTTAAAGCAGATACTATAGCCATTCTTTCCTTAAGGTTGCTTATCGGCCCCCTTTTATAAGATCTTATGCCCTTGTCTGTGACAACCCCGGCAATATGGAAGTCTCCAAGTGTATTCGCTTTTTCCAGAATCTGGAGATGCCCGTAATGGAACATATCAGCAGTCAATGGAGTGTACACTATTGATTTTATTTTCTCTTTCTCAACATTCACTATATCTCCTTCTTTTATTCCTGAGCCTTTTGGTATCGTTAGACACAACTGCCCATTAGATTTGTTTGCCCATACTATTTTTTTCATGTTTTACTAGTGTTACTAGTAGGTATATTTAAATGTTTCTGTTCTAGAATAGCTGCGTAAATTGTCTTAAAGAAGCATATGGTTAAGTTATTGTTACAGTCAAATTCCTTGAATCTATTAATGTTCCATTTCTCGCAGTTGTGTTTGCGTTATATGCGCCGCTGGCTGTGAAATTATAGTCAAGATAGACGAAAAGCTCTTCATTTGACTGCAAAGCGCTTATAACCGTGCTGTTTATTAAATTGCTATTTCTTGTGTCAAAAGTCCAGTTAATGCTTGTTATAAAATCGTAGGGCGAATACCCACTGATTCACTAAAAATTTCTTTGAAATTTTTGGTGTCCCAGAAATTGCCATGCAATTTCTTAGGATATCTGTGGGATGAAGCCCGTCGCCTCCTTCTAGTGTTTGTGCAAGAGGCGGAAGTCCATAAAAATATTTAATATACTTTTCGGTTCGTGAAGTAAGTTTAGTCACTTTTTGCTCTTATCTTCTAACTTTTTCTTTTTTTCTGGTTCAGAAAGATAGTTCTCTGGAGTGGATACCTTTCTGACACTTTGCTGTTCAAGTTCTTTCCTTGCTACACCAGCAACTGTTCCGCCTTTCTTTGCTGCTTCTTTGTTTTCAATAAATCCTTGTGCATCTTTATCTCTTGCAATTCTGGTGGTGGATGCTTCACCAAGCATGTTAAATATGAGTTCTAAATCATCCATATGATCTCTCAAGTTCTCTTTTTTCAGTCCCTTAAATTTTTTGTATTCGCTGGGAGTCATGCCAAAAGTAGCTTTTGAAATTTCTGCTGTGAGAATTGCATATTCTCTTTCTTCAATCAAACCTCTTTTCTTCCATTCATCTGTTAATTCATCTCTTATGGCAATCCCCTGACTCTTTTTTCAATCCAATCATCAGAATACCCCTTAGCTTCGTATATCTCCTTCATGCGTTTTTGGGCAAGTTCGGGGTTTTCTATTTCCTGCACCCTTTCGTAACCCACTTTTGCGAGCCAACGCTTAAACGGTTCAGCTTTTTTGGAAGGAATAGATTGAATAATCCTAAACATAGACTCTGTATTAGCGCAATCGGTATCATACTTCTTGCCATCCATAGAGGTTAATTTCAGTTGTACCCAAATTGGGGACAACTCAAGCTTTACAAACTCCCTGTCTTTGACTTTACCCCAATACTGCCTAGGAGTAGGGCTATCCGTTAAGGCAGCAACTACGTCAATTATTGAGAAATACCACTCTTTATTGTGCCAAGTTCGTCTGATTTTTTTGTCTTGGAAGACTACTAGTACCTTGACACATTAATTATGAAACATAGAGCTTGATAGAATAGTGCTGGATTGGCTACGAAAGTGTTTCAAAATTAAACTGTCAGTACACTAGTGCTTTGTCTGATTCCATTTAGTTTTCCTCATTGCCCTGATCTGATTATATGTTTATAAAGCTTACCAGCACATGTCTAGTGGGCTGCGGAGCTGGCTTAACTTACTTTATAAATAAAAACAATTTAAAAGGGATCGCGTTATACTATAGATATTATGGCAAATTATGGCAAATGGATCAAACAACCAATAAATCTAAATTTTAAATTTAAATAATCTTAATAAAATATCTTGAAGAAACCGTAAAAAGATTTAAATAAAGAATAAACCAAAGATTAAAAATGCCCGGCAAAACACTGACATACAAACAGATAAAATCAATACAGAAAAAAGACCTGAAGTCAAAATCCATTGTCTACGACATTTACAGGAATTTCTCCACCCCACTTACCTATGTTTTTGTTAAGCTTGGCGTATCTGCCAATCAGATAACAATTTTAAGCATTTTGCTTTATGTTATTGGGGGATTACTTCTATCTTTGGGGCAGGCATTGTTTTTTATTTTAGGCCTTGGTGTTTTCATATTCAATAGAATTCTTGATGACTGTGATGGGGAAGTCGCTAGAATCCATGATGCAAGAAGCATTGAGGGAGTTTATCTTGACAGGCTTGGGCATTATGTCCTGAGCCTTAGCCTGGGTTTAGGCTTCGGATTTGGGCTTTACAGGCTATACCAACATGATATTTATATTTCACTTGCATTTATTTTTGCTCTTGTCCTAGTCCTGGACAATGCAATAAAAGATTCCGTAAAATCTTTATTGAGGGCAAATATCATGAAGATTGGCAGGAAGAAGCTGAATGAGTTAGATCTTGGCAGTTTGGACGAAAGCTTATATCAAAGATTTTTGCATAATATGCATGGAAAGAGATCGTGGGATGATGGAAACATAATCTCCAAATTAGCCGGCATGTATCCATTTCAGGGCATTCTTTACACTGAGACTTTCATAATTCCCCTGCTCCTGGCATTGGCTGTTGTTGCATATGCGCTTACCAGCTTTCCTGCATTTTACACGCCTGTATTTTGGCTGATGCCGCTGTACATATCTGCCATATGCATTTCAAAAATTATTTGGATTGCTATAACTATTTATAAAATCGAGAAGAGCAGGCCGGTGACTAAAACATTAAAGGATTACACCTAAGATGAAATTTGCTAAATTACTCGCTCAATTCTCCGGTATGTGAAAAAATCATTACTTTCTTGACGGACTTAATTGATTTTAGCTCTTCCAGCAATTGGTCTTCATGCTTCTCTTTTATTTTTGCCTCTATTGTCTGCTCAGTAAGTTCAGAGTCGCTCATTGAAGTGCTCCTCAGCTCAAAATTGCTGCAATTTCTCCTTAAAACAGATTCTATTTCCTTGAGGCTTGCATTTGAGTGCTTGAGTATTATGACATAAGGCTTTGGGATGATAAGTTTTTTTGACAAAACAAGCATAACGATTCCTATCATCAAAGTGGATATTATGGACAGCTTATAGAATCTTATTCCATTGACCACTCCAACCGTGATAGCCCAGAAAAGAAATGCCAAGTCTTTTGGATCTTTTACCGGAGTCCTGAACCTTATGATTGACAGCGCGCCCACCATTCCCAGAGACAAAGCAAGATTTCCGCCAATGGCCATCATTATTACGGAGCCTACCATTGAGCCAAGGACAAGAGTTACATTGAAATTCTTTGAGTATAATACTCCGGAATAAGTTTTCTTATAGATGTAGAATATGAATAATCCGGTAAAAAGGCTGAATAGTATTGAGAATATTATGTCTGCTGCTGTGAGTGGAGTGCCAAAAGTCCCCAAATCAGATGTTTTGAAAATATCAGCGAAATTTATTGTAGCCATTTGCTTTTGCCTTTTAGTTTTTTTCGAAATCCGCTTTTAAAAAATAGTTTCAAATCTGTCCAATCTCCCAATGCAGTACTTGCTTACCGCGCTTCTCTCGAAAGAGCGCACCTGGATAATTTTACGAATCCAGTCTGGAATAAATCCATCATACTTGATTTCCATCACCACAATTCCTTTTGGGAGCTGCAGCACCAAGCTTGGATCATGGCTGAACAGGTTTAGATGAGTTGTGCTGCTTTTTAAAAATCTATCGAATACTATCCTTATGTTATTGGCATCATAGGTAAAAGCTTCCCTTAGGTAATCTATAAGAGCTACAGGGCAATAAAGGCCTTGTTTGAATTCTGTATAAGCCTTGTTAAGCGCCTGGTTTTTGTATTTCAGCATGATATCATAATTTTTTGCCTGGATTTGCTCCGCATCTTCCCTGCTTATAACTGCTGTTTCCTTGGTAATGGTCTCATTATTCTTAATTTTTACTTCAAATTTTACCCATTTTGACTCAATATCATATACCCTGAGCCTGTATTTAGCCCTGTCTTCTATTCCAGCCATCTTGTCTTCAAATGATTTGTTATCGGGGGTATCAAAATATAAGCTTCTTATACGATATCCCCCTAAGCTTGCTTGGTTATGTTTGTCCCGGCATAGAAATTTCTTGAGTAAATTTGACAGCATAACATACTCTTTATAAGAGAGATAATACTTTAATTCCTTTCTCTTAATCTCAAGATTGGCCATCATTTTTAACAGCATTAGGGAAGATTACAGCATCATTTTTGATATTTTCTATCAGCGACCTGTACGCGCTATCAGCTAAATTAGCCTTGTAGATCTTGGATTTGTTGTCTGTAGAAAATTCCCTGTCATTGGATACATGCTCATTTTCATAAGTATAAGAAAATGAACCTCCGAACAGCGGCTTCTTTTGGTAAGATTCTATTGCTATTTTATTTTTGTTGAAATTATTTTCAAAAATGTATGCTTTAGACAGATCTTTGACCGCGATGCCAATTTTGTTGTTAGAGATTATATTTTTGTACAGCATAGCCTCTGTTTGTTCCCCTATGCTAATGCCCTTATCCCCGGAATTCAGGAATTTATTGTTCTTCACCAATATTTTTGACCCGCTTAAGTCTAAGCCATCGCCGCCGATTATGTTGCTGTCAAATTCAGAATTTTTTACAACCCCATCAACAAAGTCTAAGTCTGCTTGGTCCACAGCATTCTCAAAAAATTTTGAATTGTCTATGATAATATTAGAATATTTTACATTAAATCCGTCATCTGACTTACTGCCATATATTGAGGTGTTGTTGATAACAGCATCCATATGGTAAATGTCAAATTGGCCTGAGAGATATAATCCATTTATCCATTTCTCATTTCCACCGTGCAGGTCAAGCCAGTTTATATAAGAGGCTTCTCCGGCGATATTTTTCCCGATTATCGCAAAAACGCCAAAAGGCGCATTTGGGCTGCTTGAGGCTATTATTATTGGCTCATCTTTTGTTCCAGAAGCATTAACTTTGCTGTAGGATACCAATGATTTGTTTGCCGCAATAAGTATGGTAACTCCTGGGTCAATTATAAAACTGTCAAGCTTGGGTATTATCATATCTTTATCTAAGGTGTATTGTCCTTTCAGCAAAGTAATTTGGTTTGTGCTATCATCATAGGCCCAATTAAACTGAGGATATTGCTCTTTGAAAGTGTTAAATTCAAAGTAATCGGGAATGTCATAGTAATCGTTGCCATCGGCTATCTGCATATAGACATCATTTTTGCTTATAGGCTCTCCTGTGATATCATTTATCATGCCAGCATCAATGCTCTTTATTGTAACTTTCTTCGATTCATCGAGAATGATCTCTATAGTATATGCTCTTTTTTCTGGATAAAGGTTTTCATCTAAGCCTGCTGAAAAATAAAGATCGCTTGCAAACTCTGTTAAGTCTATAGCATCAGTATTATGGTCTATGTTGGCTTGTTTTGTTAGAGTTTTATTTGCGGCATCAACGTAAGTAAGAACCAGCCTTCCAGAATAGCTCTGATCAAGGTTTATCCTTAAATTATCGAATTTTATTTCAGCAATTGAATCCGGTATGACTTCTAAAGTTATTTTATTGTCTTTGGCTATAACATTAAGGTAAGCTTTCGAATATTCCAAGGCATCTTTTATTGTTTTCAGGTTAGATTCAACCAGCTTTTTGGTATTTTTTATTTGATAATTGAGGTATCTGCTATTGTAGAGATTAGACTTATAGGAAAGTGCATATAATTCATACCTGGATATTAATCCGTCAATTTCTTTTAAAATATTGCTTTGAGAAGCAAGACTATACGCTTTCTTGTTCCTTAGGTGCTTTGTTTGGTCGTCCTGTGTCAGCAAGTAAAACAATTTGCTGTATCTATTTCCGTACATGTTAAGGTCATGCTCAAAGCCGGAATTTATCAATTCCAATTTCCCTATGTTTTCATTTAATGCTATTGGGTAAAATTTAGAGTTTGTAGCCCGATAAGCTAATCTCATGTTGTCTCCGCTTACAAGTTTGGCATCTCCTATTATCATCATTAAGGCTTCAAAAGAGCTGATTTGCTCTGCATCAAAGTGCTTTACGCTGCCTTGCGCATCATCATTGTTAACATCTTTAAAGAGCTCATTTACGGAATTCAGAATCTTGCCTTTGTCTAGGCTGCTTTCAGGAAGGTCTACATTGCTCAATTCATAATCAAAAGGAGTTATATGGGAATGGGCCCAATAAATTCCCCCGGGCCTATAAAAAGGATGGTCCTTATAGAAATTTTCTGTGATCTTTATGATCTCACAATTTGAGCATCGGTTGTATTCCAGGAATGTATAATCAAGCAGCTCCTGCATGTAATAAAGGCCTTGTATCACTCCATTTATCTTAAGCACTACTATATCGTCTCTAATGTCCATTAATCCGAGCTCCTTCGCTAATAATCTGGTTATTTTTCCATTGAAAAGCCTGTCTTCAAACAGAATAAGGTTAAATTCCTCAATATTGCTGAGGTATTCCTCTCCTTTCATATCAATCCTGTATGATTTGCTGTTGTGCGCCCATTGCGCTATTGCATCTCCATGAAGCCTAGCTTTTACTTTGTAGTCTTTTCCGTCAACATTCAATTTTGCGTTTCTCCACTCATTTGCTTCGGAATCAAGGTAACCTTGCGATGTGCTGGTTTTTGAAAGGTTGTCAAAATGCCCTAAAGCTTCTGAGTCCAGCTCCAGGTTGTAGATTGGCAATTTCCCATCAAGCAGGTTTTTCTTGAACCTTAAGAAATTTATTTCATCCTCAAACCTGAACATGGCATTTGTGATTTTGCTCCATAAAGGGAAAAAATCCATGTTGGTTTTCTTGGCAAGAAAAATTGAGAGCTTTTTTGGAGAATCTATCATGACTTTGTCAGATTGGTATAGTGCAAATATCAATACTAATAGAAGTATAGCTAAGATAAGCGCTTTTTTTTTCATTATAATATTTAAAGTAATGTTCGGCTTCATTTATTCTTGATTTATTTGAGTCATTATTGCAATAAAATTGGATTATTATTGGCTTAATTTGGCCTAAAATAGGCCATTTGAATGATAGGTGTAAACTCGGCGTGTTTATAAATATATTCTTGCTCTCTAGGAGAAAAGAAGCTGAAAATTCAGCAATTGTTGGGGGATAATTATACCTCGCTTATCAAGTCAAATTCATCAGCAATTTTCCCGCTAATATCCTTGAAATAGCAATGAGCTTTATTATCAATTCCATCCAGATTAAAGGTGCAGAAAAGAGCGCCATGATCAGCATCCTGCGTTGCAGTATAGATTGTTGCCCACCACTCTTTGGCTGCAAGCTCATCATTCTGCGGGTACATGCTTTCTCCGGCAATTCCTGAAACAAATGCGAAAGCATTGCCTTTTCCTATCTGCAATGTGCCTGATTTGGATGCAATTTTTTGGGCCTTAAAACTGCTCATTAAGTGGGTTCTGGAATAAGAGTGATGGTGCCCTGTAGCTATTATTGCGCCAGATTTGCGGCATTCTTCATAAGCTGCCCACCCAACTTCATTAACTTTAAAGCCGACCTGCATTAATTCCTGATTCTTGTGCCAGGAGCATATTTTCCAGGTAAGATTATTTGATTCCAGCTGTTTTTTTATATAAATCGAGTGCAGGAGCTGGGATGGCTTTGTCATTGCATTGTATGGAAAGCGCCAGGGAGCGTAAAAAGGAAATTTGCTCGCATCTCCAAAGTAGCCCTTTGTCCCTGCTCCAGACAATATAAAGAATAACCTATTGTATGTGCATGCAGAAGCTACCCCAAGGTTGCCAACACATTTTGCGCCTTCAATTCTTTCAAGCCTTGATTTTAGTTTTTGCTGATACTCTGGCCATTTATTAAGCTCGTGGTTGCCTATTGATGCAAAATATGGAAAATCTTTTCCCAGAACATTATTTATCTGCTCATCCCATTTTTCCGGATTGTCTTCATAATCAAAGTCTCCTGAATGCAGAACCATATCCGCCTTTTCATCCCTTATCAGTTTCAATACCGAAGCTGGATTTATGCCAAGCCCCTGGTCTCCTATAAATGCCACTTTGAAGTTTGCAGGCATTAAGCTGCTGTATTCATCAGCAGGAATAATTGAGTTGCCTATAAGCAAATGGCCCGCAATAAAGAATGATAAGATTAGGATAAGCAATGGTGCGAGGATTGCGGCGCTAATTTGCGGTATAGTTTTCCTTCCCATATAGCTAAAAAGCTGAATATAACTATAATGGGATATTATAAATATATTTATAAATATTGCTGGATTGCAGATAGAATACAATGATGCCAGTAAAAGAAGTTGAAGAATACGAGTCAGATAAAGTTGTGCCATTTAAGCAAGCTATAGGCATAATCTCAAAACTAAAATCCTCAAACAAGAAAGTAGGCATGTGCCATGGCGGCTTTGACTTGCTTCATGCCGGCCACATAAAGCATTTTGAGTCAGCAAAGAAGGTTTGTGATGTGCTATTCGTCTCTATAACCTCAGATAAGTTTGTGGAGAAAAGAAAAGGCTCGGGAAGGCCAATATTCAATGAAAACTTGAGGGCTTACATGATAGCTTCGCTTGAATGCGTTGATTATGTTATGATAAGCGACTTTAATCTTGGAGTTGAAGCCATAAGGGTGCTAAAGCCAAGCTATTACATCAAGGGAATAGACTACGAAAACAAGAAAGACAATGAGATTGATGCTGAAAGAGAAGCTATTTCTTCAGTAAATGGCAGCATAAAGTACACAAAAGAGCCGAAGATGTCGACAACGGAAATCATTCAATATATCAAAGACAATGTTAAATAGGCTAATTTATAATAGCGGCAGTTAGTTTTAATGTATGTTTTGCCGCTATTATATTCGGAGGAACGAACAAGTTTATATTAATTACTTCGTTCCGATGTTATATCTTAAAATAATAGTTGAAATTTTCATGGATTTATATGGATAAGGAAAAAATAGTAATATCGGCAGAGAAGGAAAGAGTTGTCTACCGCAGATTTGCCTTGATTTTGAAAGATAAATTTTCTGTCAAGGAATTTTATGTCACGGATTCTGGTAAGGCGCCATCTCTTCTAAAACGATGCATTTTAACGTATAAATTCTTCAAAAAAGTGTCAAAAGAACCCAAGCCGGACAAGATTATAATCTGCGGCGGTTCCCTGATTTCAATCTGGATTTTTATTTTTTTAAACAAATTGTTTAGGTTAAATGCTGAAATAATCTCTTTCAGGTATGATATTGAATATTTTAGGCCTTATCCAAAAGGCTTTTTTGCAAAAATGCAGCATTTTGTTGCAAGGAAGCTGGAAAAATATGTATTGGTTAATTCCGATAAGATAATTCATAAAGGCTCCCAGGATGAGCTTCAATTCCTTCCATTCTATAACGGGATAAAAAATAAAAAGCATTATTTGCTGAAAGAATTTCTCGACAAGGATCTTATACAGGAATACAATCCAGGTGAAAAGCTGTCAAAGAGTGATGGGATGCTGCACCTTGCCTATGGGGGCGGCTGGTATTATGATGATGTCCAAACATCAAATTCCTTCTTCAAACTTTATGAGCCGCTGCTGAAAAATAATTGCCACATGCATGTTTACACAGAAGCCCATGGCAGCAGGCTGAAGAGAATGGAGGATTTTGGGAAAAAATATCCAAACTTTCATTATGAAGGCTTTTTGGAAAGGGAAAAACTCATAAAAGAATACAAAAAATATGATTTTGGGCTGAATTTTTATGGCTTCCTGAAAAAAGAAAAGAACGACAGCCCGTTTGTAAAGACGGCATTCTCAAACAAGAATTTTGATTATGTAGTTGCGATGCTGCCAATACTTACAAACAATGAAGCGACATCAAAGTCTGAATTTGCTGTCAAAAACGGGATAGGATATTCGTATAATTTGCTTGACTACAACAATCCTCCAGTTTATAAAGAAATCAGGGACAAGAAAAAGTATGTTCAACTGATAAGCAACCTGAAAAGATTCATCAAAAACAACGCTGACAACAAAGGATTTGTAAGATTCATAGAAGAATAATTCACAAATAATTAAAAGGGCAACATAAACTTGGCATTGCAATGAATTCGCGAGACAAGCGTGTGGATAGCGAGCAGAGCATATACTATTTTGAGCCAAAGGCAGACAGAATTAAAGCAGGATGAAACAAACCAAAGGTAGAATAAGATATCATAAGATGAAATGCTTGGTTACCGGGGGCGCAGGATTTATAGGAAGCCACATAGCCGATAGGCTAATTGAAGAAGGCTTTGATGTCAGGATAATAGACAACCTTTCAACAGGCAACAAAAAAAACCTGAACAAAAAAGCAGAATTCATTCATGCTGATATAAGGGAGCTGGACAAGCTAGTGAAGCATTTTAGCGGGATAGATTATGTTTTCCATGTGGCCGCATTGCCTAGGATACTCCCATCATTTGATGATCCTATTTTGTTCCATAGCGTGAATGTAATAGGCACGATAAACTGCCTGATTGCCGCAAAAAAGAATAAAATCAGGAAATTTGTTTACTCTGCCTCTTCATCCTGCTATGGCAACAATTTCAGCATACCAACAACAGAAGAAGATAAAATAGATCCTTTGAATCCCTATGCTCTCCAAAAATACGAAGGCGAGCTCTACTGCAAGCTGTTTGCCGAGCAGTTTGGACTGCAAGTCGTCTCATTAAGGTACTTCAATGCTTATGGCCCAAGGTCATACAATGAAAAAGACAAGTTCAATGCATATTCATCTGTAGTTGAGATTTTTCTTAACCAGAGGAAAAAAGGAATGCCATTGACCATAACTGGGGACGGCAGCCAGAGGAGGGATTTTGTGCATGTCTATGATGTTGCTATGGCTAATCTGGCTGCAATAAGGGCAAAAACCAAAAAATTTGATTTTTTTAACATAGCTTCCGGAAAGAACTATTCTGTCAATGAAATTGCCAGATTAATCAGCGATAAAGCTAGATATATACCGCAAAGGCAAGGAGAGGCAAAGCTGACTCTGGCTGATATTTCCAAAGCCAAAACATTATTAAATTGGGAGCCTTTGATAGAACTTGGAGAGGGAGTAAGAATAACAGAAGAGAAATGGGAAAAATCAGATGGAAAGATCTAAAATAGTCGAGATTACAAAAAAATGCCTGGAAAAGATTGGAAATTTGAGCATTTTGGTCATAGGTGATTCCATAATAGATGAATACTATTTTACAGATCCAAAGGGAAGGACCATAAAGGACCCCATCCTGTCGGTAGATTATGTAAGGCATGAAAGGTATGCCGGAGGAATTCTTGCAGTAGCCAACCACATTTCAAATTTTGTAAAAAATGTCAGGCTTGTTACTGTGCTTGGGGACAAGAGAAGGAATGAAGAATTTGTATCTGGAAAACTTAACAAGAACATTGATGCGAAATTCTTCACAAAAAAAAATGCCTTTACAACTATAAAACGCAGGTTTATTGACAATGTAAGAGACACAAAAATGTTTAAGATAGAGTTCATAACAGATACGCCAATAAGCAAGGAGCTGGAGAAGGAGATTATAACTTACTTAAGCGCGGAGCTCCCAAAATATGACATTGTTGCTGTAGCAGATTTTGGCCATGGCTTTATAAGTGATAGCATAGTAAATGTCCTTGAGGGGAAATCAAAATATCTATGCGTTAATGTGCAGACAAACAGCGCGAATATGGGCTTTAATTATTTCATAAGATATAAGGATCCAGACTACATAGTGCTGAACGAGACTGAACTGAGGCTTGGGATGCACTCGCGTTTTGAACCGGTAAATGACATTATCAAAGAATTTGGCAGGAAGAACAAATACAAAAAATGCCTTATTACTTTGGGAAAAAGGGGTGCGCTTTATTTGAAAAATGGAAAAACTTATGAAGCTGCAGCATTGACGCAAACCCCTAAAGATACTGTTGGGGCTGGAGATGCGGTTTTTGCAATAACCTCATTATTTGATTTTATAGATGGGAGCCCAGAGCTTATGCCTTTTTATGCAAACTGCATTGGCGCGATAGCAGTAAGTTATATGGGAAATGAGAAGAGTATCGAGAAGCAGGATTTTCTTGGATTGCTAGGGGGATTGAAATGAAATGGGAAGATTATAAACAAAGCATAAAGAAAGCCCTTGATATTTTCAAGTTTGATGATAGAATGCTTAAGCTTCTGAAGGATTCTGCAAAAAACAACCAGAAAATATTTGTTGCTGGAAATGGCGGCAGCGCTGCTTTAGCCATACATTATGTCTGCGATTTGTCAAAAGGGGCAAACAAAGACTGGGATAACAGCACCAGCAGGTACAAGGCAATATGCCTTTCGGATAATGTCGGATATATTACGGCTATAGCCAATGATAACGGATATGATGAAATATTCAAGCAGCAGCTTGTGAACTTAGCGTCAAAAAATGACATATTGATGTTGATATCTTCATCCGGAAACAGCCCGAATATCATAAAGGCTGCGGAATACGCAAAAAAATCAGGGATTGTTGTTATAGGAATCACTGGATTTGATGGGGGCGAATTAAAAAAAATTTGCGATTACTCAGCCCACGTCAGCTTTGAGTCTTATGAGGTTTGCGAGGACGTCCATGGCGTATTCGGCGCTTTCTTGGCATGCTATCTGAGGGAGGCGAATTAAGCTCTGGTTTCTAAGCGAAAAAAATAGTTGTGATAAGCCCGGAATAAAAAATATGGAAAATAAAAAAATATTGAAAGTCTTGTTTTTGATATTATTTTTGGGCGCCTTTTTAAGAATTTACGGCATTTCTGACGAAAGCTTCTGGGCGGATGAGGCTGCTACTGTCTACACAACACAGCAAAAGCCATCTGAGATTATAGAGGATATCTACACTACCACAATACATGCTCCGGAATATTATGATACGGGTGGAACGCCTCCTTTTTATTTTCTATTGGCCAATTATTGGGCTGAGTTTATTGGATTAAGTGAAGCAAAGTTGAGATTATTGTCTGCAATCTTCGGGATTATGTCAATTTATCTGACCTTCCTTATAGGAAAAATGATTTTTGATTTCAGAGTAGGCTTAATTTCAGCTTTCATCATGTCAATAAATTATATCCATGTTTTTTACTCGCAGGAATCAAGGCCATATAATCTTGTTGTACTGCTCACATTGCTTACTGTTTTCTTCTTGTTGAGCGCGCTGCAAAAAGGAAGAGCAAGGTACTGGGCGGGGTATGTCTTAAGCTCTGCATTGCTCGTGTATACGCATTATTTTGGCTTTTTTGTGCTGCTTTTTGAATACTTATACCTCTTGATTTTTTGGAAGCAATTTAAGAACCCCATAAAAAAAGCATTTTTATCCGCATTAGGAATTTTCATGCTTTACCTGCCGTGGCTTCCGGCATTCCTGAAGCAGCTGATAGATAAAAACTACGGGGGTGAATTTCTTGAAAAAAATGTTGCATGGTCATTTGGAAAGATTTTTGTGCAGTTCAACAGCTGGTTCGATCCTGACTTTAAGACAAGAATTGGACTGAGGGAAGCGTATCACTCCTTTGGCAGCTATGACAGCATCAATCTTTCTTCGGTAACCTTTGCTGGATGGCTTACAATAGCTTCTGTGCTTCTGCTTGCTGCATTGATGGTTTATTTTTTCCTTTCAGGTATTTTTACGCAAAAAACATCCCAAAAAAAGATGCATTTCTTCGGAAGCATAAGCCTTGCCAATCTGAAAGACAAAAAATATGCATTCTTGCTTTTGTGGCTTGTTGTGCCTATAGGCATACCGATGCTCATCTCTGTTTTTTCAGATTCTTCTGTATTCGGACTTGTTAGATACGTTCTCTTTGCTTCGCCTGCATATTATATGCTGTTATCAAAAGGCATAGCAGACTCAAAAAGATTCAAAACAATATTAATGGTTATTGCAGTCTTAAACGTTATGCCGTTATACTCATATTATTCCAATTTGGACAAACAGCAATGGAGGGAAGCAGCTGGTTATCTTGAAAGCAGCAGAAATCTGGAGGAATTTCTCTTTGTGAACATACCTACCCACGTCCTTGCGCTGAATTATTATTATCCGCATGACAAAAACACCTTTGGAATAAAAAATATTGAAAGTTTTAAAGGAAAGATAGGAAACAGATATTCATTCTGGCTTGTATACACTTCAGAGGCTTATGGAGATCCAAAAGGCGAATTGAAGGCTTATCTTGATAAAAGTTATAATGTTCAGGAAAGCAAAGAATATGTTGGCATAAGGATTTTTCATTATAAAGCAAAAGAAAGTTGACCATATGGCTCTTTTGCAGTAATATCTGAAAAATGAGGTGGGTTTGTTGAGTTATAATCTATAATTGCTTATTTGAGGCCTAAATCCTCTAAAGTGTATGTTTCCTCTATTGACATCATGTCTAAAGCTCCAGAATTGACGGATATTATTGCCTTAACTGTAACATTGTTTGAAAATGTGATTTTTTCTTTTTTTATACTTCTAGTATAAGTTTGTCCAGGAGAAATCTTAGAAACCGGATTTTCAAATTCCATATATAATCTCTCATTACGTTCACTATCTGGGCGAACCATAATTTTCAACCCCACATCATACAAGGCATAGTAATCATTATTTGTAAACGATACATTTACCTCATTCAACTGATATACATCACCGTCAATGTATACTTTCTCAACACCAATTGATAAATTCTTGCTAATGTTGAACTGATACAAGTAATGTGTTTTCCAGTAATATGCCAATAATTCAGAGGAAAAATAATCATTAAAACCATAATTTTCAAAGAAATCTTGTTCTATTGGGCATCTGTCAAGAATTTTATCGGCATACTCAAGCAATTCTTCTCTTACACGCTCGTCCTCCAAAATCCAATTGCGAATGACTCCAGATACGCCTCCAGCTCCAGTGCTCACGGTATACTCTTGCCATTTTGGGCGCAAGAACACCGTAAGATTATTGGAACAGGGGATCTTGTAGATCAATTGGTAACTATGCAAGTTACTGACAAAGTTGTTACCTTTATCGGTTTGCACTAAAAAGAATCTAAACTCCAAAATTTTCCCATTTTTTAGCTCTATAACCTGCTCCATTCTGGTATGGTTTGCCAAAATTCTATCCTTCTCGTATCGCATGTAATCTGCTTCATTTGAAAAATTGCCCTTATCAAGGAAAGGAATGTATTTTTCAAATTCAGTTTTATTGATATAATACATGTCATCCCAATTCTCGCCGCAATAAATTTCACAAAAATCTCTAAATGAAGCCATTGGCTTATCATTTTGTACATGGATTACATGGTATTTTAAACCACTTGACTTTATATAATCTTGGTATGTAGGGTCTCTTGTAAAATTGCTGATGTTGTATCTGTATGTGCCAATGAGACTGGTCATATCTTCTATAAGCTGTTCTTCTGTATAATGCTCTCCATTTTTTTGCTCCACTTTTTTTGCTGGTTCTTCCGCAGACTTATAAACAGCATCCAATGGTTCATTTTGGACTGTTATCTTGCCTCTTATCGGTCCCTGGAATATATTCCAGTAAATATCGTATGTGCCGATTTCATTAAATTCTTGCGTAAACATCTCCCTAGGATTTATGGAATTTTGATGGGCATATGGTTTATCATCTTTGAATATCAATATTATTATTGCCCTATAGCCATCATTCTTCCAAGTTACGTTTTCTCCTTTAGTAATTGTTAGTTCATTAGGATCAAATCCACTCTCAGTGACATGAATATTATGATTTATTGTACTGATTGCTTCAGTTTTTTCTAATGCTCTTACATTCTCCACATCAGTTTCATTTTCTTTTTTTACTTCAGCTCCCCCTATAGTCTCTGGGGTCATTTCTTCTTCAGGGGCTATGGACGTACCTTTAACAACTTCTCCAGTTATGGTATTCTGAGTTTCTGTTGTAGTTTCACCTAAACAACCATACAATAAAAATATACCTATTAATGCTATTAAAAATAACTGCTTAATCTCATACACCCCGTCAAAACTAATCTAGGTCATTATTTAAACATTTCCCCTATTAGTATTTTCTCTTCCGTAGGATGCCATATAAACTCGTCTAGGGTATTGCAGAATCAATAATAATTCGTATCAAACACTTTCTTACTTTTCAGCTTCTGCCACCATTGCATATTGCTTTTGTACCAGTCCACTGTCTGCCTTAGCGCAGGTGAAAAGTCGTGCTTTGGCCTGAATCCGAGCTTCCTGATTTTATTGGAATCTAGAGAATACCTCCTGTCATGAGCAGGCCTGTCTTTTACAAATTCTATGCATCCTGCATCATTTCCTAATTCAGTAAGAATAATCTTGGCTACATCTATGTTTTTTTCCTCATTTCCCGCAGCTATATTATATATCTCTCCTGTTTTTCCCTTTTTAGAGATCATGTCTATGGCCCCGCAATTGTCTTCTACATGAATCCAGTCTCTGACATTTAAGCCATCGCCATAGATGGGGATTTTCTTGTTCTCGAGCAGATTCGTTATCAGCAGCGGTATGAATTTCTCAGGGTATTGGAAAGGCCCAAAGTTGTTTGTGCTTCTGGTTATAATTATTGGTAAGTTGTATGTCCTGGCGTATGACATCATGATAAGGTCGGCAGAAGCCTTGGTAGAAGCATAAGGGCTGTTTGGAGACAGATTGCTTTCTTCCGTAAATGATCCTTCTGCTATGCTCCCATAGACTTCATCTGTGCTTATATGCACCAGCCTGGTTTTTGGGTTGTTTCTGACAAATTCCAAGATAACTGTTGCTCCCAATACATTTGAATGGATAAAGTCAAGAGAATTTCTAATTGACCTGTCAACATGAGTTTCAGCCGCAAAATTAAAAATTATTTCTGCGCCCTTTGCTGCCTTCTCTAAAGTTTTAGAATCGACAATATCTCCTTTTATAAAATGATAATTATTCTTGTTCTCGATGTCTTTGAGATTATCTAAATTTCCGCAGTAAGTCAGCTTATCAATGTTGGTAATGTCTGCATTTTCCCCATATTTCGCGAGCATATATCTGATGAAGTTGCTTCCTATGAATCCTGCGCCCCCGGTAACTAGGATTTTCATAGTATCACTTCAGAATGCTCTCCCAAAACCAGCTTATGCCCTTTTGGCAGCCTGTTTTGAGATAATATTTTAACATTTTTCCCTATTAGACTGTTGACTATCTTTTCATTGAAGTTGATCAAAGATTCCCCTATAACTATGGATGATTCAAGCTCTCCATTAATGATTTCAGTATTGTCTCCTATAGAGGTAAATGGGCCTATGTAGCTATTAGGGCCTATTTTGCAGTTCTTCCCTATTATGACTGGTCCTTTTATTACTGTGCCTTTTTTTATTATTGTTTTTTCGCCTATGCTGACAGCGCCGGTAATTGAAACTCCATTTTCCACAGTGCCTTTAATATTGTGTTTAAGGTGCATAAGTGTAAGGTGATTAGCCCTCAATACTGCTTCTGTTGTACCGGTATCATCCCACCATCCCTGCACTATACTGGCTTTTACTTTATTGGACTTGAGAAGCAGCTTGATTGCATCAGTCAGCTGCAGCTCTCCACCTTTGCCTGGGGAAAGCTTTTTTATAATGTCAAAGATTATTGGCCTGAAGAAATAAACCCCGACAATAGCAAGGTCGCTTTTTGGCTTTTTTGGCTTTTCCTCAACTTCCATAACTTCTCCTTTGGCATCCAAAATTACAACACCATATTTCTTCGGGTCATCAACTTTGCTTAAAAGAATTTCAGCATCATAATTAGAGCTTAAAAACTGCTCTGCATAATCTTTTATTCCATCGCTTAGCATGTTATCCCCGAGGTACACTACAAAATCCTCTTTCCCGAGAAAATCCTTGGCTGTATAGACTGCATGAGCCAAACCGCGAGGAGCATCCTGCTCTATATAATTAAGTTTGACTCCAAACTTTGAGCCGTCTCCGCAGCTGTCAACTATGAACTGTATTCTTTCTGGAGTATAGCCCACTATTATGCCTATATCAGTAACATTTGAATTTTTTAAGTCTTCTATGATATAATGCAGCACCGGCTTATTGGCTATTGGTATCAGCTGTTTAGGCCCCGTATGGCTGATGGGCCTTAGTCTTGTCCCTAATCCACCAGCTAAGATTAAACCTTTCATTGCATAAAACCCCTTCGAAAGGATAGGATGCGGATATTTAAATGTTTATATTGGGCCTTAACTAGAATGCTTCTTCATAAATTTCTTGATAGATTCACCTGTTTTCACAATATCTTCTTCAGCTAGTTCAGGATATATGGGCAATGACAGTACCTGTTGGGACGCTTTTTCAGAGACTGGAAGGCTATTTTTCTTAATCCCGAGACCTTTATACGCTGGCTGCAGGTGTATAGGCAAAGGATAGTGTACGGAAGTCTCTATGCCTTCCTTAAGCAAAAATTTTTGCAGTTCATCTCTTTTCTCGGAAGCGATTGCATATATATGATAGATATGCTTTCTGCCTTTTTGCTCAAGAGGCAGTTTAAGCCCAGTATCACGAAGAAGCTCATTATACTTTATCGCATGCTTTCTTCTCTTGGCATTCCATGCATCCAAATGCTTAAGCTTAACTCTCAAGATAGCAGCCTGCAGTTCATCGAGCCTGCTGTTAAATCCTTTGTAAACATTGTAATATTTCCTTTCTTCCCCGTAATTTCTTAATTTTTCAATCATGTCAGCAATCTTATTGTCATTAGTTATTATAGCCCCGCCATCGCCATAGCAGCCAAGGTTCTTTGTCGGGTAAAAGCTGAAGCAGCCAATGTCTCCAAAAGTCCCTGCCTTTTTCCCATTGAATTCTGAGCCGTGCGCCTGGCAGGCGTCCTCAATTACTTTTAGATTATTTTTGGTTGCAATATCCATTATGCTGTTTATATCAGCCATCTGGCCGTATAAATGCACAGGAATTATAGCCTTGGTTCTTTTTGTTATTTTCTTCTTGATTTTTTCAGGTTCAATGTTAAATGTATCGTCAATATCAGCAAAAACAGGCTTTGCTCCCGCAAGAATTATTGACAATCCTGTTGCGACAGCAGTAAACGGCGTTGTTATTACTTCATCGCCCTTTCCTACCCCCAAAGCGTGTAAAGCTATTTGGATAGCTTCCAGGCCATTTCCAACCCCAACGCATCTCTTTGCACCGCAATAGCCTGCAAATTCCTTTTCAAAATTCTTGACATTCTGGCCAAGTATAAAATTGGAGCTGAGAAATACATTTTCTACCGCTTTATGTGCCTCATCTTTCAATTGTATGTACTGCTTTGACAAGTCCAAAAATTTTACCATTTTACCAGTAATGCTTTTTGTTTTTATTGTAAAATTCTATAGTTTGTTTTATTCCCTCGGGAAAGCCTGTTTTGGGCTCCCAGCCAGTGTCTTTCTTTATTCTATTGATATCAGCATAAAAGTCTCCTATTTCAACCTTTTCAAAATCTTTTGGGTATTCGGCAAATTCTATCTTTCCATTTCCGCATATCCTTATTATTTCCTCTGCAATCTTGCCTACAGAAATTGGCTTTCCGCTGGCAACATTATATGCTTTTCCCCTAAAATTCTTTGTAAGAGAAATAGATATTATTGCATCAACAGCATCTTCCACATAAAGCGCATCCCTTAAAGGCTCCCCTTTGCCAAATATTTTTATTGCGGAATTATCAATCGCCTTTCTTACAAACCAGTTGATGAAGCCATCAGGACTTTTCATTTGGTGCCTTGGGCCGTAGATATTAGCCAGCCTCAATGAGCATGTATTCATGCCATGCAGGTAGCTGTAAAGAAGGTGATACATTTCAGCGCCAAGCTTGTTTACACCATTGATATCCATTGGTTCCATAATATGATTTTCCTTAACCGGAAGATTGGATGCCCTGCCGTACTGGCTCCTGCTCCCCGAGTATATTATTGCTGCTTGAGGATTGGCTTTCCTGCATGCTTCAAGCAAAGCCAAATGAGCGCTTAGGTTATTATTCAGATCAGAATAAGGGTCTGTTAAGCTTTGCGTATGGCTTACCTGCCCTGCAAGGTTGAAGATTATATCTTTACCAGAAACAAAAGTGTGCAATTGTTTATTTTTCGCTATATCTGTTATCTCAAATTTTACAGAACCCTTAATATCATTGATATTGTAGATATTGCCTCCGCAATTTTTATCTAAAGAGTCCAAAATTGTCATTTTGCAGCCTAAGTTGGCTAATTTTATGGCCAGATTGCTTCCTATAAATCCTAGGCCGCCAGTTATCAGAATATTGGCTCCTTTGATTTTGTTCAAGTTTATCATTTTCGGAATTTATCCAGCACCATCAGCTTCCACCACTGCCTTAACAATCCTTCAAAGACCTGGATCAGCCTCTTTACTTTGAAAAACTGGGATTGGCCGCTGATTCTTGGGTAATGATGCACCGGAACCTCTACAATCTTAAACCCGGCTTTTTGTATTTTTCTTATCATTTCAACGCATATAACGCCGCTGTCAGATTCCAATGATACCATGTCAAAGATTGTTCTTCTCATGAGCCTGAAATCGCAGTCAATGTCCCTAATCTTTATGTTAAAAAGCAGTTTGGCTGCCCAGTGGTAAAGCCTTCCCAAAATTATCCTATACAGACTGTCAGACCTTCTGATCTTGTATCCATTGACCAAATCTGCATCATCAAGATTGTCAACTAGTTTTTTGAGCTCTTTTACATCATATTGCGCATCCCCGTCAGTGTAAAATATAAAGTCTTTTGCGCTGCTTTTGAATCCTGTCTTTAATGCAGCCCCATAGCCCATGTTAGTCTTATGGTTAATTATCCTTACATTTTTGTATTTTTTTGAAAGCTTTTCAGCAACAGCAGCAATATTGTCTCTACTGCCATCATTGACAATTATTATCTCATAGTCATTTGTGATATTTTTGAGTGTTTTTATGGAGTCTTCGACTAATTTAGGGATGGTTGCTGCATCATTGTAAGTCGGAAAAAAAACAGATATGCTTATGCTTTTGATGTATATCACCTGTTAAGCTTGTTTATATTATGCAAAAAATTGCATTTGTTTTGCAACGTTGAATATTAACAAGGTCCTGCGCGAATTTATAAAGTTTGCTAGCTTAAACTTTGAGTACGACAGCGCCTTGGTTCTGAAATATAGGCTGGAATAATCCTGACTGTCCAAGATCCCGCAGCTTGTTGTTTGTCTCATTTGCCCCGAACTTCTGCGCTGTCTGGCCATCTATGATTATGTATGAATAACTTCTTGATTTCAGCCAGTTATGATTATCATCTGCTGATTTGTTGAAACCATTTTTTTGGTAATCCCTGACATCATCACACCACCTGCATTCATACATGTCCATCCCGATTATAGGGCCGCTATTTGTAAAAGTGAACATCCTTGAATTTTTTGGAAGGTTATCTTTGATCCAAATGTAAGCTGCAATTTCTTCCCCAGAAGTCCAAAAGCCTCCTGGCGGCCATGTTGCAGTATTTACAGCAATTTTCTGCTGTGTTGATGTAAAGAATATGCCAATAAGCAATATTATCAAAACAGTATATTTGCCCGCATTTCCCATTGATTTTTTTGCTATGCCCATGAGATTAAATGCTCCGTGGGCAGCCAAAATGCAGACCGGGATTGCCAATAGCATCCATGCCCTGAATGGCGATAACTTTATGGCAAATTTGGATGCATTGACTGCATATAAAGTAAACGCTAGCCACACCAAGGTTATTGCAAGCCAATGGTTTTCTGATTTAGTTAACTCTTTAAATCTTAGCAATAAAAGAATAATAGCTATAAGCGTTAAAATTGACAGGAAAATGCCTATGCCTATCGGATTGTTGATTAAATTCTGCTCCTTGGCAATAAGAAAATCCGAGATTGCATATGGCCTGTCCGCAGTTCCGGATAAAGCAGCTCCAAAGCCAGCTTCTTCAAAATAGCCAAAACTAAAGCCAGCACCTTCAAGGGTCCTCTTTATCCCATGCTTCATTACCATAGGCAGCCACCAGAATAAAACTGATAAAGACAATCCGAGCAATCCTGAAGCTGCATGCCATAGCAATATTTTCTTCTCTAAAATTATCTTTACTATGACATAAAGGGCAAAGAACAGCCCAAAATAAGTGGAATGTGTAGGAGAAGATAATAATGCAGTTACGCTGCACAAAGCAGCAACAATCCACCAGGTTTTATCATATTTTATCCTTTCAAGAGCATAAAAGACAACAAAATACAGCGGAACTGAAAGGGATAATGCCCATATAAAATGAGACATGAAAGCCGGGATGGAAAACAGCGCAAAAGACGCAAAAAGCGCCTTATTTCTGCTTCCTGTAAATTCTTTCGCAAAAAAATAAAAGAAAATTGTCGATAAAGATATGATCAAAGCATTGAAAAATTTTAATGTCCAATAAACGGAGTCATTGGTTTGGTGCAATATGCCCATCAGAATGTCATAGGCAGGTGGATAAGGGTTTATGTAGCGTATATGCTGCGCTGAAAAGACATTTTTTTCTATCGAATAGAATTTTGCTCCTGGAGCATGCGCCCATGAATCATCATCCTCAAGATAAGGGTACTTAAAGGCTCCAGTGCCATAGATGTAGAAATTGGCTGCAAAGATTACAAGCATAAAAAAAATGCCAAGGTTAGATTTAGTCAGGCTAAAGGAAAATTGAATTTTTTTGAAGTTTTTCAATAAGTAATACAAAGGATAGGCTAAACTCAATGCCAGAATTATTCTCCAGTCAGCAGGGACTCCTGCTATATTTAGCACAAGAGCTAAAAATGGCAGCAGGGAAAGCCCGAAGCCAATCCTCATGAGGTTTCTTTCCAGAAAATTTTCCGAATTTTTGGCAAATGATGTTATAGCAAAGCCAAGGCAGAAGCAGTAAACAAAAAATAATGCTATTGTTATAAAGCTCATTTTGTGTTTTTTATTTTGTTTTTTCTATAAAAAAGTGTATCCTGTTTTTTCCCTTGTAAAGCTTAAGGAGTGGAAGGAATAATTTTAAGGCAGTCCTGCTCAAAAGCATCATAAATATATTCTGCTCAGTCAGCATAAAAAAATAAGCCAGCCTTGGGTGGATTCCGTATCTTTTTCTTAATCTGCATTTTTTATTCTTCAAAAAGCTGTATATCTCTTTAACATCCGGGAATCCTGCCTGCTTATGCTCAAAAATATCTTGGTAATATTTATCTTTGGATGTCCAGTTTTGCAGGACTTTCCTGTCCCATTTTGTCTCTCCAAAAAGGGTTGTAATCAGCACATGCTTATTTGATACCCTGTACATCTCTTCAAGCATCTTTTTTCTCTTTGCCCTGGGCAAGTGCTCATAGGTATCGGCAGACAGCGCAACATCAAAAGAGTTATCTTTAAATGGGAACCGCTCCAAAGCAGAATGTTTTATGAATTTTAAGTATGGGCTTGGCTTGTCATCAACAGCAACATCTATGCCCACTACTTTGGTCTTAATGAATTTTGTTATTCCTGCTCCTCCTGAGCCGACTTCAAGAATCTTTATACCCTTGTTTTTTTTCTTCAGCTTTTTGACGAAATCGACAAAAGGGTAATACCTCATTATCTGGTTTATTGGAATAGACAGTATCGAATCATAGCTTATATTTTTTTTTAGATATTCCATTATGGCCATATTTCTGTCTCCAGCATTTTTATATCTGATATTTGCAGAGAATATCCTGAATTTTTAAAAACAGAAAGGTATATAAATATTTTACCATTAGGGCGGAGATATGAACATAATAGTGACTATACCGGCTTATAACGAGGAGAAAACCATAGGAATCCTGGTAGGCCAAATACATGAAGCGATGAAAGCCTGCAGGCACAGCTACAAGATCCTTGTTCTTGATGACGGCAGCAGGGATAAGACTGCGGAAATTGCGAAAAAAGCCAATGCTGTTGTTTACTCGCATCCAAAAAATTACGGCCTGGCAGAAACTTTCAAAACAGGAGTAAAAAAAGCGCTGGAATTGAAGGCAGATGTTATAGTGCATATTGACGCTGATATGCAGTACCAGCCAAAAGAGATACCAAATCTTGTCAAGGAAATAGAAAACGGCTACGACCTTGTCTTGGGAAGCAGGTTTAAGGGCAGGATAGAGAGCATGCCAGTCATAAAAAGATTGGGGAATAAGGCTTTTTCAGCTGTTATATCAAGCATAACAGGTATGAAAATTTCAGATGGCCAAACTGGCTTCAGGGCATTTACAAGGGAAGTAGCTGAAAAAATAGCGATAACTTCCAACCACACTTACACTCAGGAGCAGATAATAAGGGCTATAAGGGAGAAATACAGGATGAAAGAAGTTCCTGTTTATTTTGCAAAAAGGAATGATAAAAGCCGCTTGATTTCAAATCCTTTTGGCTATGCAGCCAGGGCCTGGGTCAACCTGATAAGGATATACAGGGATTATGAGCCATTGAAATTCTTTGGGACAATTGGGTCATTGATATTTTTCATTGGCTTTATCCTTGGATTGTACCTTGTTTATATCCAGGTGTATGGCGAGGGAGTGAATAGGCATTTGGGGCTGATGGTGCTTGATGTGCTCATCCTCAGTGTTGGCTTGCAGATAATAACCTTCGGTTTTATAGCGGACATGCTGAAAAAATGATTGGAGAATTCTTCATAATAAAAAAAAGAATTTTAAGATTGATTAAAGGCCAGTTCAAAAACTCCGATATAGTTCTTGATGTTGGCTGCGGAGAAAAGCCTTATTACCATGAAAGCGTAAAATCAAGGATGATTTGCGCTGACATAAAAAAGACAAAGAAGAGCCATATAGTGTGCGATGCCTCTTGCCTGCCATTAAAAAAGGCCAGATTTGATGGAATAATATGCGTAAACTCATTGTATTACTATGGTAATCCATTTGAGGCTGTAAAAGGTTTCTCTCATGTGCTGAAGAAGAATGGAAAATTAATTCTGATAACTCCTTTTATCTACCCAATACACGACATTCCGGATGACAAGTATAGGTTTGCAGAGTATGGCTTAAGGGAAATACTAAAAAATGATTTTGAGATAAAGGAGATTAAAACTATTGGCGGCATATTCAACATTCCTGCTGTATTTTTTCATTCCGTGATTAAAGGTGCGCCATTAATGCTGCCTAAACCAATAAGGCCTATAATAAGATTGTTTGCATTAATAATTTTTTATATCCCATATATGCTGGCTCAATTGCTCAGTTTGCTGGATTTTCTTGACAGAACAAGAAGATGGCCCACTTATTATCTTACTGTGGCATTGAGGAAATGATTGGTTGCTTATTTTTCCAGCATTTTATATGCATCTCTAAGAGTTACGAATTTGACATCAGCATATTTCTTTGCAAGGATTATGAATCTTTCCAGATCCCTTAAGGCTTGTGTTTGACTGCCATCCTTGGTGGTGGCTTCAGAGCTATGCGTGAGAACAACAAAAACAAATGGCTTTTCTGACCTGTCAGCTTTTTTGTAGTATTGGGAAAATGCGTGATTGAGCAAGACAGAATTAACGGGGTCCGCTCTCAGATTTATCCCGAAAAAGCTGAATGTGGCAATAGGCATTTCCATGATTTTTGAATTTTTTTCATTGGTATTTTGATAATTTTGTATGCTTAGCATCCATGGATAGTGGGTTTTTACTTTGCTCCAGTCATATTTCATAATGTCATTGGTATGGCCTTTTATGCCTGGGGTCGCTGAACTGTCTATCTTAAATCCGAGCTCATTCAGCGCCATTGCACCTTCTGTATCCAACGCCCAGTTTCCCCACCTGAAGCTGATGAGGTTTTTTTCCGCATTTTTGCCCAGATTTTCCATGACCAGTCTTTTGGCAGCCTTTATTATCTGCAATTTTTCTTTGTAATCATAAAAAAAGGCGCTTGTGGCATTGAATTTTTTTGAAAGCTTTTTCTGCAGCGCTAAGTCAGAATCGGGGTGCAGATGCAGCCCTATCTCATTATCAGTTTTGGTTATATTGCTGATTTCTTTTTTTATCAATTGGCATTCTTTCCCTTTTGCTGAGAAGCAATTTGTGGACAGAAAGAATGTGGAATGTATGTTATGCCTTTGAAAAATCGCCAAGAGTTTCCTTATTCCATAATAATATCCTTGGTATGCGTTTGGATTCTCTTTCTGCCACAGTCTTCTCCCATATTTGTCCACATAACCGGATTCTGTGTCAACGGTTATTGCTATGAGGAACGGGTATTTTTTCTCCTTCCTGCCATTGAGGCCTTTTGAATTGACTCCAAAAGACAGGAGTTTAAGCGCTAATCTCCCGGGAGAAGTTGAAAAAAACCGGTATAAAAGCAATTTTGCCCTTAGTTTTACCTTCATTTTAGCAGCTCCCCGTAAATTTTTAAAAAATCATTTGCAATCTTGTTCCATGAATAATTTTTCCTTGCATATCGCGCGGCATTGTTTCCAAACATGCTTGCTTTTTTCCTGTCTTTAAGCAGCATTATTATTGCGTTTGAAAGCTCATGCGGATTCCCCTGATTGATCAGCATTCCGTTATGGCCGTTTTTTATTGCAAAGGGAATTCCGCCTACATTGGTTCCTATGACTGCGCATCCTGATGACATTGCCTCTAAAAGCGACAAGCCCAATGCCTCTGTCCCGGTCTTGCCGGAAAGTGAAGGCAATATGAAAATATCAGCAATATTATGGTACTTTGCAACTTCAGAAGGCGGCATAGAGCCAAGAAATTCCACATTCTTTTCCAGCCCCTTGTCCCTTATCTTTTGCTCCAGTATAGCTTTGTATGCCCCTTCGCCTATAATTAACAGTTTTGCTGAAGAATCATGCCTCAAAACTTCTGGCATTGAATCTATAAGATATTGCAGCCCTTTCTGATCGCTCAGCCTTCCAACAAACAGCAATAGTTTATTGCTCTGGTATTTTTTGGGCTTTTTTATATTGGATTTTTTAAATAAATTGGTGTCAATGCCCATCGGGATAATCTTGATTTTATTGCTGCATTTGGGAAATTTACGCAATACCTCGTTTTTTGTTGCAATGCTGTTTACAGTTATAAAATCAGAGTTTTTTAGGACAAGATGCTGCATTTTCTTGAATAAAATAGTATTCAGCGCAAAAATATCGCTGCCGTGGATAGTGACCAATAGCCTGATTTTGAAGATTTTTTTCAATAAAAGCCCAACTAAGCCCTGCGGCAGCATCCAATGCGCATGAAGCATGGAAATTTTTGCCCTGTTTATTATTTTGTATGCAGAAAAAAATTCTGAAACTACTAGTAAGGGCATCTGTATCTTTGCCAAAAGGCTTTTCTGCATATTTGGCATCATGCCTCCCTCATAGCACAACTTTTGCATCGATTCTGGGATGAAATATGCAAATCTTATAACATGCATCTTCCCCATAGTTTCTTCTTTTAAGGCTCCTGTGCAGTGAGGGGCCAAGACAGTTATGTTGTAAGCAGAAGCCAGTCTATTAGATAAATCATAAACAAATCTTGGTGTTGAGTCATTCTTCCATCTTGGAAATGTAGTGCTCATAACCAGTATTTTGCTGCTATGCATATTTAATCTGTATTTGCCTTTATTTAAAAAGATTTGTCAAGTTTAGATACTATTCATCTGTAACCCCATCAATGCAATTGAGATCATAATAATCTTTTGCTCTTTTGAGGGGATGTATTTCTCATCGAAATGCTGTCTTCCTTTCAACTGGGGAACTGCTTCCTTGCGCATCTGATTTTAAAAAAGTGAAAATTTATTCCTGCCATTTGCTGATGTCCAGATACAGACTTTCGTTTTATCATATTGTCTGAGATGGTTTTGAACATTCAACAAAGAAAAACCGTCATCAAATGGGCATCATACTTTTCGTTTTTTGCCTTGGCACGTTGCGATTCCGTAAAAACTTAAAAGTTTTTCCAGCAAGTTTATTAAGGTCTCCTTAAATCTTTCTAATTACGAGTTAACCTGCAAACGAGCCTTATTTCAGAAAACATTAAATAATCCTTTTTTTAATAATAAATCAAAAAGAGGTTTTATGATTAAAAGCCGTAAATTGCCGCATAATCCAAAATCACAATCGGCCTTAGAGTTCTTAACGGGTTATGGCTGGATGATACTGGCTCTTCTGGCTGCTATAGCAGCCTTGGCTTATTTTGGCGTTGTAAGCCCTGGAAGGTTTCTGTCAGATAAGTGCTTTCTGGAGGCAGGAATAACATGCCTTGACTTTAGTATGGGAACTAAAAGCGTTACTTTGGCCTTGAAAAACAATGTTGGAGAAGCAATAACGATAGACAAGGTAACTGTAGCAAGGAAAGACAGCTCATGTTCCAATACAGAGCCAAAGGCAGTCCAGAACAATGAAAAACTGGTTTTAACGCTTACTGGATGCGATAATGGCATTATAGGGGATAAGTTTGATGGTGAAATAAACATAACTTACACAAAAGAAAGCGGATTAGTGCATACAACAAATGGAAGGATGATTGCGACAATATCTGCAGGAGATGATGATAATGGGGATGGAAATAGCGGTGATGACGGAGGAGAAAACATAACA
>Ga0209541_10001134_pt1 | contig 53332 bp, 53 predicted proteins | sample RifCSPlowO2_01_FD_184027 | JGI IMG/M metagenome (GOLD analysis project Ga0209541, IMG submission 184027) | Groundwater microbial communities from Rifle, Colorado - Rifle CSP2_plank lowO2_0.1 (SPAdes) (version 2) | ecosystem: Environmental > Aquatic > Deep subsurface > Groundwater | place... | reverse complement strand
AAGAGGCGGGGCTTCGGCTCGCAAGCAAAAAGTGGCTGGGGGGTTGGGGGGAAGGACACTTTTTGCTTGCTCGCCCAAATTCTAATGTGTTGGCGGAAACTCAAAAAAATGATAAAATCGTAGTTATGAATACAAGTTAGAAAATTAAAATTGATTGCCTAAACCTCAACAACTTTTGTTGTGAGGCATGGCAATAAATTCCCGACCAAGATAGTAACCTCCTCATCAGGAGGACGCTCTTGGTCGGGTCGTAGCTCCGAAAGGACTACGGGCAGTTCGAAAGAGCTGTCGTTCTCTCTGGTGAGGAGTTTTCTGTTGTAGAAATTCTGCCCGGAGAGATAAAACCCGACCAAGACAATGAAAAATTTTGAGTTCCGAGAAATCGGAAATGATGAAAATTATGATCCAAGCAATCTCTGCGAGAATGTTCCATTCACGCAAGCGAGCTTTTATGGAGATTGGCAAAAATCTTTAGGTAGACCAGTAAAAAGATTTTTGGTGTATGCCGACAAAGAAGTTGTCGCTTATTTTCTATTGATAAAATATCCTCTTTTGCTCAGCAAAAGTTATTTATACATACCTTACGGACCAGTGACAAAAGATTTTTCGGAAGATTTTTTTGTCAATCTCAAACAAGAATTAAAACGGATTGCTAAAGTTGAAAATTCTGTTTTCGTCCGACTTGATTTTACTCCACCAGCAACGAGCAATACTCTTTCAAAATTTTTTACTAAAGCTCCGTTTTATACCTATCATTCGGCATATTTTCAGCCACGCGTGGAGTGGTTTTTGAGTTTGGAAAAATCAGAAAATGAGCTACTTATGGCAATGCACGAAAAAACTCGCTACTCAATACGATTAGCGGAGAGAAAGGAAATAACGGCAGAAATAATCACTGGAGATTTTGGAAAATATTTTGAGATTTTTTACGAACTAATGGCTGGAACGGCAAAAAGAAATGGATTTAGCCTTCATCAAAAAAGCTACTATGAAAATATTTTTCAAAATCTCCATAAAATTAATTCCTATTTATCGATAGCGAGATATGGTCAAAAAATTTTGGCGATTGATCTGATTATTATTTTTAGCAAAACTGCTAACTATGTTTTCGGTGGTTCAAGTGATGAAGAAAGAAATCGCATGCCAACTTATTTGGCGCAGTGGAAAGCAATTTGTTATGCCAAACAACTTAACTGCGCTTATTACAATTTCGGTGGCATAGCCACCGAAAACAAAATATACAAGGGCTGGGACGGCCTAACAATTTTCAAAAAGAAATTTGGCGGTAAGGAGATAGCACGCTCTGATTTTTTTGATGTCGTTGTAAATCCATTTTGGTATCACCTCTATAACTTTAGGAAACGTATCAAAAAAATCAGCTTATGAAAAAACTTTTAAAAAAATTGTTACCCGAAAAATTTGTCTTGATGTATCACTATCTCGTGGTGATTTTTGCGACTTTGTATTGTGGTTTTCCGTCAAAAAAGATGATAGTTATCGGTGTAACGGGGACGAAAGGAAAAACATCAACAATAAATTTTATTTGGTCGTGTTTGCAAGCTGGCGGATATAAAACTGGAATCATAAGCATCGCAAACATTCGTATTGGCGAAAAGGAATTTTTGAACAAATACCACATGACAATGCCCGGTCGTTTTACAATCCAAAAACTTTTGGCCCAAATGGTAAAAAACGGCTGTAAGTTTTGTATTGTTGAGACAACTTCTGAAGGTATAAAACAATATCGTCATATCGGGGTGTATTACGATATAGCCGTTTTTACCAACTTGTCGCCAGAACATCTTGAAGCTCATGGCGGGAGTTTTGAGAAATATAAACAGATGAAAGCAAAAATGTTTGCTGTGCTTTCCTCTCACAAAAAAGTTATAGACGGAAAAAGAATTGAAAAAATTATCATTGCAAATAAAGATAGCGAGTACGCCGATCATTTTTTGAATTTCCAAGCCGACAAGAAAATTACTTTTGCCATAGACAATAAAGCAGACTATGTTGCAGATAATATACAAGAAACAAATACTGGTGTAAGTTTTGAAGTTGCAAAAGTAATTTTCAAAATCGGCATTTTGGGCAAGTTTAATGTTTATAATGCCTTGCCCGCCATCATTGTTTGCCGTCTTGTCGGCGTAAATAATTATCTAATATCAAAAGGGCTAATGGAATTAGAAACAATTCCGGGCAGAATGGAAAAAATAAACGAGGGACAAAATTTCACGGTGTTGGTTGATTATGCTCACGAAAAAGAAAGTATCACAAATATTTTACAGACGGCAAACAATATGAAAAAAGTTGGGGCAAAAACAATTATTTTACTCGGTGCTGAAGGTGGCGGACGAGATAAAGCCAAAAGACCAATTATGGGCGAACTTGCCGCAAAAATGGCTGATTATGTAATTGTAAGCAATGTCGATCCGTACGAGGACGACCCGAAACAAATTTTAGAAGACATTGCTGTCTCATCTGAAAAATTTGGAAAAGTCAGAGGTCAAAATTTGTTTGTTATTGAAGACCGAAAATCTGGTATTCAAAAAGCTTTATTGTCGGCTAAAGCAGATGATATTGTTTTGATAACTGGCAAGGGGGCAGAACAATCTATTGTGATCGGTGGCAAGAGGTCATTTTGGGACGATAGGCAAGTTGTTAGAGAAGAATTGAAATCACTTCCGCCAACACATTAGAATTTGGGCGAGCAAGCAAAAAGTGTCCTTCCCCCCAACCCCCCAGCCACTTTTTGCTTGCGAGCCGAAGCCCCGCCTCTTGCCCGAATACTTGGAGGGCAGAACACCAAATAAAAAAACACCCTTTCCTTTTTCAAAAAGAATCGGGCGCGCGCAAATCCGAAAAGCAAGGAGTGTTTTTTATTTGGTGTCCGCCGAGGCTCTGCGAGGCGGGAGGCGGGGCGAAATCCGAGCGTACGATTTAGTTTCAAGCCACCACGCGCTCCGCGCGTGCGACATTATTTATTTTGAAAGTAGGTTCGAGCTTGGTATAATAAATGCATAACGAACGTGTTCAACCCCGACGTTACAGTCGGGGCTCCGACCGAAGCATCAAATTTGTATTATTCGTATCCATTCATATATTCGTATCAATTTGTATATTTGTATTTTTTGCACTATTTATTAAGCGTACCCACACCACCAAGCTCATTAAAGCGCTCGCGTTTTATATCAAAATCATCCTCTATCCAGAGTATTGACTCTTTATCCAGTAAATTCAACGACTCTTTACCGCCCGCCTCTTCAGAAAAAAACCTATCCTTTGCAATTCCTAAGAAAAAATAATAACTGGCACCCAATATAGACAAATTCAAAACTCCGAAAAAAATCATCATCCTCATCCAGTCCCTTCCCGGATAACGTTCATCCTTTGTGCAATATATTTCAGAACTCTTTTTTTTTGGAAATCTTATTCTCATATTTTTTTGGTCTTAGCGATATTGACCACAAAATAACCTTCCCAGTATCCCGCCGCGTCGGAATCTTCTCTTATGGCGACATTCTCTATATTCGCGCCATATGGGAGATTTTCAATCAAAGAAATAAAGCGAGACACATTTTCTCTACGTCCCCCGACTTCTATTTCCAGCATCAGTTTCTCAACCGTTTTGTATTCTTCTGATATAGGCAATACCTTGAGCGACACTATCGTCGTAGTCGCTCCGCTAGAATCTCCCAATCTCTCAACAAATTCAATAAAATCCACAACTTGATCGTCCTTAATAAAATGCGAATTCAGACCGTTTACCGTGTCAGGCGATCCGCCGGAAATATCAGACAACATTTTGTATTGTTCCATTTTCAGCGACTCCTCCCTCAAATCACGGGTAATTTTTGCCACGTTCAACACTGACGCCTTAATACTTCTGAAGAACAGATAGTCACCGAGAGCGACAAAGGCCAATAGGAGCGCGGAAACCAACAGCATGATTTTGATGTGAAAAGACTGTTTCATGTTATCTGTTTTTGACCTCTAGTTTAATATTAAAATTTATATCCGTCTGTTTGGCCAAGTTGGATACCGGTAGAGAAACGGCGCCAAAGATCGGCTGTTTCTCCAGATTACTTTTGAACAAAACTAGCGCATCCCGCGAAGAAGCGACCCCCTCCACGACGATATCCGCTTTTTCCTCATTTTGCCGGCCGACGAAAGTAAAACCGGTGATATTTATTCCGGGGTTCTCAATATCAAATACGGTGTCGACATAATTTGACACAGTAGCGCCAAGCGCGAACGATTTCAATGAGAGGATTTTCTCATTGGTTTCCTCCGAAATTCTGGCCAAATCCTCTTCATCCATGGCGGAAGTGGAATTCTTTGCCATTAAGTATTCCTCCACTACGGCTTCTTCTCGTGACTGCATGGATATGTAAGATGGAAGCATGGCCGCGGCAAGAACAATACCCGACAATGCGGAACCGAAAAAAAACAGGACAGTGAGACGGAGGCGGTACTCGCTTTTTATTCTCCTTTTATTTTTTTCAGGTAAAAGATTGTGCATCGCTCTACAGTGATAGACCTATGGCAGTCGGATAATTCAACGAGTCTTCGTACTCGATCTTGGGAATATAGTCGTCAAATGAAAATATATTTTCCCATACGTTGGCGACACTACACTCAGTCTTCAAAGTTAACGCGAGATATTCATCCAAACCGCTGAGATTGGCATCCAAACCGCAAAGTAGTATTTTATCTATCTCGGCTGATTGATCTTTATTGGCTCCTTCTCCGCTTGCCGCCATGTGACTATTCCAGTACGCGTAGAGACGGCTGATCTCATCTTTGAGCGCGGAGATCGGATTTACCAGAGAAAGGAACAGTTCCATATTTTGTTTTCTTTTCATAATATTTTTTTCCCGTTTCATCCTTACCGCCTCCTCCTTTGACACGCCAAAAAGTTTTTCTATGGCGGATGTCATTTCCTCGCCTCCGAAATTAAGCGTGGTGGTGAAATGCACTATGCCCGAGCGCACTATGTATATTCCTGTTTTCTTTTCGCCCATGTTTACGATCATGACAGTGAGCTTGTCGCCTTTTTTTACCACCGATCTGGCTACTGCTTCCGCGGCAAGCTGGAAAGAAAGAGGAAACAGGCCGGTGCCGTCGAGAAGCGTGGCGAAACTTTCAGCTATAGCTCTGGGCAAGACCGACACGGACACATTTGTTTTCCCGTCGTTTTTCACCTTATCAATGACCGTGAAGTCAAACATCGCCTCAGCGCCTGAAAGCGGAACATTTTCTTCAAGCCCCAGCTCAATGGCATCCCGCAATTCTTTTGCCTCCACTTTCGGGAAAGAAGTTTGAAAGATGTACGCCTTTTCTTCCGGCAGAGATACATTTACGAATTTTAGATCGTATTCGCTGGCCAATTCTTTAAGTGTTTTTTTTAAAGACTTATTATTATGGACATCCTCGGAATACCCCACGCCTTCAGGAATGCTTTTCTCGCCATACCTTCCCGGCCGTAAACCGGAAGAGGTGCGCAACATTTCCATAAACCTTATGGAGTTGCTGGAAATGTCCAAACCGACCGCCGGCATGGAAATCAATCTCGGTGGCGGAAAATGTTTGCAAATAAATTTTTCGCAGTTGTTTTGTTTGGACATTAGTTATTATGAAAAATTTTTACCCTAGCTGCTCTCGCGTCACTTTTCATTATATAATTTTCCAAGCTAAACAAAAAGCGTCCGGAAATTTTCTCCCCTCTTCCTCTTCCCCTCTAAAGAGGGGAAGTCCTCGTTCTTACTGTGTGCCGCCGAAGCTCGCTTCAAGCGAAAGGACAAAGGAGGTGGCCTTTGACCGGAGAATTTCTCTTATTCCCTTGAAATTAGAAATTTCTCCCTAATCTTTGCTTTGGTCAATTGTTAATTGTCCATGTCAAATGTTCTTCAATTGGAAATTAGAAATTTCTGTTACTGTGCTTCTTTCCATGTTTTCTGTACTCAAACAAAATCGGCAATATTGAAATCAAAATAATGACGGCGATAATGGGCAAAAGATATTTGTCCACGTCGGGAATGGTCTTTCCCAGATAGTATCCGAGAAAAGGAAGGCCGGTAGCCCAGACAACTCCTCCAATGATGTTATATCTAAGAAATTGCCAATATCTCATCTCCCCTACTCCGGCCAATATCGGGGCAAACGTCCTCACAATAGGCACGAACCTCGCGAGTACTATGGACTTACTCCCATGCTTTTCATAAAACATTTTAGTCTTTATTAAATGATCTTTATGAAAAAAGAGCGAGTCTTCTTTAACAAATATCCTCGGACCAACATGCCTGCCGAAAGCATACCCTACGCTATCACCCAATATCGCGGCAACAACACAGCCGATTACCAGATAGTAAATAGAGAAATACCCCTGCGATGCCAGAAAACCGGCCGTAAAAAGCAACGAATCGCCGGGAAGAAAAAAACCGAAAAACAATCCCGACTCGGCAAAGACAATGGCAATGACGCCGATAAGCCCAAGAGTCTGTATTAAAAATAATGGATCAAGATATTGAAACATAATTAAACAATTAACATTTGACTTCACTTTTTTTCCTCCTTTCATACCGCGTGCCTCCGTAGCTTTAGCGAAGGGGCAAAGGAGGTGGCCTTTGGCCGGAGGATTTCTCCCCTCTTCCTCTTCCCCTCTTTAGAGGGGAAGTCCTCGTTATTACGAGGGATGGGGTGATTCGTATTCATTCGTATTCATCCCCGACGCTTTGGTCGGGGCTCCGACCGAAGCGTCGGAGCAGTACCATTCGTATATTGGCATCGTTTACTTTACCAAAACTCCTTCCAGCACTTGCTCCCCAACTTCAAGCAAAGAAAACGCCCCCTCATCATTTGACACTGCCAGAATCATCCCCTGGCTTTCGTATCCTCTGATCACTCTCGGCTCCAAGTTGGCAACGAAAGCGCATTTCTTATTCACAAGTACTTCGGGGTCGGGAAAATATCCCGCAATGCCGGAAACAATCTGCCTCGGTTTTTCTTCATTGAAAGATACGGACAGCTTCAGCAGTTTATCCGTGTCCGGAATCTTCTCGGCAGACAATATCTTCCCTATTTTAATCTCCATTTTTTTAAAATCCTCGTATGAAATCATAAATTTATTCATCTCCCCTCTTCCCCTCTTTAGAGGGGAAGTCCTCGTTCTTATTGTGTGCCGCCGAAGCTCGCTTCGAGCGTAGGGGTACGAGGGATGGGGTGTCTTCTCTCTTCTTCCTTTTCTCCTTTTTGAATTTACAATTTTTTGTAATTTGTTATTTGGTGCTTGGTGCTTTTCATATGTGCACTTTTCGTTAAACGGTATCTATGTGTTCTTCTCTTCTTCCTCCTTTCATAAAGGAGGTGGCCCTTGGCCGGAGGATTTCCCCTCCCCTTCCTCCTTTCATAAAGGAGGTGGTCGTAGACCGGAGGATTTCCCCTCTCTTCCTCTTGTTTCTATAATTATGCAAAGTATAGCACACCACTAACCTCGTTTAGGATATTTAAAACAAACAGCGGTCTACGACCATAAAATAAAGGTTCCTCGGGGCAAGCCGCGAGGTATTGAACCTTGTTTCATCTTCGCTCGGACGTTGTGAATGATAAGAAGCATTTTCGGGAAGGTATTTCCAATTCTCCGGCTTAGAGTAGAAGTCGAATGCGCAGGCGTTCATTGAATCGAGTTTTGTGCTCGGGCGACGAATTCCGCGCCACCAAGATATTCTTCTCCTCCCTCAAAAACGCTTGCTGTCTGCAGTCGCACAGGATCAATGATCCCCGCATGGTTTGTGTTCCGCAATTGGTTTTTCCCTGTCGGCCCAGTCTGTGATTTCCGGTTGAACATTGCAGTTCACGAAGCTCTTCACGAACTCCAAAGCCTGTTGGAGCAGGAGAAGAACGCCGTTCACATTCAGGAGTCCTTTGAGGAATCTCTGGCGCAGTTCACTTTCACGGCGCGTATAGGTATCCACTTGCTCCACCGTGGGTTTCTGATTTTTCCGATCGTCCGCAACAAATGTTCCGTGTTTTTACTTACCGCATAATATCACGCAAGATGTCAAATGTCAATCTTGTCGAGCCCTTTGTTTGTATTATAATACCATTATAATACTTAAAAATTTAAACCATGGCGCAAAAAATTATAAAAATAGGGACTTCTATCGGAGCTACGTTTCCGCGGCATATGCGTGAAGCAGTCGGACTCAAAGAGGGAGACATTATAGAGGTTACTCCGACAAAAGAAAAAGATGCTCTCATAGTGAGAAAACTCCGTACCAAAAAGCGGACGGTAAAAAAGGAGCTTATAGACTGGTCTGACAGATTCATCAGTAAATACCATGAAGCATTGGAGGAACTAGCTGATAAATAATGCACTACATCACCGAAGAGGATATCTTAGTCATTCATGCACGAATAATTGACCAAACGGGCGGGAGTCATGGTGTTCGAGATGTTGGTCTATTGAAATCAATAACGCACAAACCTAAAACAATGTTTGGAAATAAAGAGCTATACGTCGGCTTGTTTACAAAAACAGCAGTGCTATTTGAAGCTATAGTGAACTACCATGTTTTCGTTGACGGCAATAAGCGCACGGCTATCGCGGCTGCGTCTCGTTTTTTGTATATAAATGGATACGAACTCAGCACGAGCAATAAAAAGATGGTTGATTTTGTTCTAGACACCGCGACAAAAAAAATTCTAGTGGAACAAATAGCAAAATGGTTCAAATCCAATTCTGTCCCTTCCTCCTCTTCCCCTCTTTAGAGGGGAAGTGCCTCGCTTCGAGGCGATGGGGTGTCTTCTTTTCTTTCCCATTCGTATTCATCCCCGACGCTTCGGTCGGGGCTCCGACCGAAGCGTCGGAGTCGTACCATTCGTATATTGGTATCTGTTATTACTAACAACTATTGACTATTAACTAACAACTCCTCCAGCAGTCAATTGTCAATTGTTCCTGTTAATTGTGCTTTACTTATTTTTAGCCATATAACTTTTCAATATAATCGCCGCCGCCGAAGCGTCATGCATTTTATTTTTACCCTGCACCCTCTCCGCCTCGGCGCTCGTCAGAAACTCCGGTTCAAACACCACATTCACACCGGTAACCCCGCTGATCTTCTTAGCAAAATCTTTTGCCTCCTCCATAATCGCATTCTCTTCATTCTTATAATTCAGCGACTCCCCAACAACTATTAAAGAGACATCATTTTCTTTGCAAAATTCTGCAATTTTTTTTACAAGCATCCTATCATTCGGCAAAACAACTTTCGGCAAAGCAAAACTAAGCCCTTCGTCCGAAAGAGCCACCCCTACCCTTTTTTTTCCATAATCAATCCCCGCGTACCTCATGATGCCTAGTTTATCAAAAAACTGGAATATTGCTCATATTTTGATATTATCCTTATAATCGCTGGGAGGCGTGCGTGAGCGGTTTAAACGAGCGGTCTTGAAAACCGCCATGGTGAAAGCCATCGTGAGTTCGAATCTCACCGCCTCCGCAATTTCCAAGTTTGAACTTAATTTATGCTAGTACAAAAATTCGATAAATTTTTACAGTCAGTTGACCTTAAATCCTATCGTGATCAGTATAGGTCTATTAAAATTGTAGAAATGGATATGCCTAAAGAGGTTCAGGCTATCAATATGCTTTACAAAGTATACTGGGACCAAAAGAAATTTTTGTCTTTTGAAGATTTTTATAAAGAGTATTTAAATTCGCAAAAAACAGAAATTGAATCTTTTAGACAAAAAATAACAATGTGCAAGGATTGTTTTTATCGCGGACTTCCTGCAAGAATTTATCGCACATGGGCAAGCATTATTACTCAAATACACGCCGGCTATGTGGCGGAATCGGTTTTTGGCGAAGGTACAGTTGCAATGTCTGGGGAGCTTGACCATCAAGGAGCCGATTTTCAAGTTAAATATAAAGGAAAGATTTTAAACTATCAAGTTAAAAAGAAATCGTTTAGCGGAGAAGTGAGGCGTGGTAAGGGTGGAGTTAAGAACAAAATCGATGGAGAATTTATCGATATTAACTATGAAATTCCAAGTGGTGATTATTTCGAAAATTCAAAGAGAAAAGATGGCACGGATAAATTACCATACGCTAGGTTCATGGCGAATAAAGAATTAAAAAGATTTCTGAATGGTTTTGTTGTTTTCGCTCCTTATGCTTTTGAACAAAAGAAGAAAGAAATAGACGAGGATCTAAAATAATTTCGCAACCAGTTTTTTATCATCTACCATTTTTTCTGCCAATCTTACATAATCGGGATTAATCTCAAAGCCAATATATGATTGCCCCAATTCTTTTGCAGCTGCACACTCTGAACCAGTACCGACAAAAGGTACTAATACAACGCCATCCTTTTTTGGCATAGAAGATTTTATCAATTTTTTGGATAGTTCGAATGGTTTTTGTGTTGGATGCTTCATTATTTCATGCCCATCATGATTTTTTAATTGTCGTGGTTCGCAAACAGAATCACAAGTTTTACACAAAAACCATCTCTCAATCATTCCTGCTCCACCAGCAAGAGCAGGGATTTTGATAACATCTCTCGGTAAAGCTCCGCCATCGTGGGCTTTATAAACGGTTTCTAAACCGCTACTACTAAATCTCCCTAGTGTTCCCTTTCTTATCTTTCCAGCGGCTCCATTCAGAAAGCCTTCTGTGTATGGCTCTCTAACCTCATCTCTATTGAAAACCGGCTTATCTTTCCACGCGCAAATTATAGCTTCGTGGCTTCTTTGCCAGAAATTGAGGGAAGCAACATTTTTGTTTGTATAGTGCCAAATCAACCACCGTTTTTGTATAGAAATTTCGATTGAAAGATACGCCAAAATTTCACTAAAACCATAAATAAACATTGTTCCATTCGGTTTTAGAATTCTTATACTTTCGTTTATCCAACTTTTACACCATTCTACATATTCCCCGAGTTCTCGTTTGTCTATATTGTTGCCAAAATCTTTTCCGATATTATAGGGCGGATCAATTATGACGACATCACAACTTTCGTCGGGAAGTTTCCTTAGTTCTTGAACAGCATCTCCTAAAATTATTTGATTGAGTGGTAGTTTCTTTTCTTTTCTTACTTCTTTTGTTGTTATAATTTTTTCTGCCTGCAATTCTTCCTCATTTTTTATAACATCAATAACAACACCTTGAATTTTAATATCACAATCTTTTCTTATAATAATTGGCTCAAAAGTTTTATTTGCAGGTTGTAATCTAATATGTCCTCGTTCTTGATAAAATTTCTTTAGTGTTGCTTCTTGGTTATCTATCAAAGCAACAACCCGCTCCCCATTCTCCGCTGTATCTTGTTGTTTTACTAATACAACATCTCCATCTTGAATATTCTCATCAATCATACTATTACCCAGTACACGCAAAGCATAAAGATTACCAGTGCTAGGCAATATATTTTTAGGAACAGCGATAAATTCGTTTTGACGAATTGCCTCTATTGGCTCACCAGCGGCGATAGTTCCTAAAAACGGAATTTTGACCATTGGTTTTTTAGACGCAACCCTGATGGTACGAGCTTTATTTTCTATATTTCCCAAATAACTACCTTCTTTGAGTTTTGAGATATGAAAATGAACAGTTGAAACAGAGGCGAGTTTAAGTCGTTTTCTAATCTCCTCAAACGAAGGCGAGTATCCTTTCTTTTGTGAGTAACTTTCTACGAAGTCGAGGACTTCTTTTTGACGTTTAGTAAGCATATAGATTTGACATATTTCCTATACATCAATTATAATAGAACGAAAATAGAAAATCAAAGCTACTTATCCACAACTAAATGAAAAAGTATAAAATTGAACACAAAATTCTCACATTAGCCCATTGTGCAGTGATGGACAAAAAAAAGAAACCTGCTTCATTTGAGATTGAAGGTATTGAGTTTTCTCATTGGGACTTTAACTTTAGGGATGGTTGGAAAGAGTCTGACGCTTGGATTGCTGTAGCAGAAATTGAGGCAGAAAACTTTATTGATACAATTAACTCTTTTCGGGCTAAGCTAGCGAAGTTAATTCCGCGGATATCCTTAATTTGTCAGTCGTATATTGAATTTACGAGAGAACCTTTTATTGTCCACGAAGTATCTAGAGACCTTGCTTTTTTTGAATATAGCGAGGACGTTAAATCCGGAGGCTTAATGTTTATGGAAAAAGAACGCGAAGCTCTTATAGAACTACTAAAACATAACGAGATTCCTGAACATTTTTATTATTACTGGAATGATGCGGTTAATGCTTCAGGATATTCAGCAAAATTACTTCTGATGTTTTCTGCGCTTGAAGCATTAGTGAAGAAAGATGGTCAAAAAGATTGGGTTCTAATTACCCGTATTTTAGGAGAAGATCTTGTCAAGGAATTATTTGGCACAAAAGAACAGCCAAATTCTGGATTGAGACACCGATTAGTTCATGGAGAGTATTTTGGTATACAAGATAACAGTAAAAATTATCTGGAATTGATCCACAGGAAAGTTATCACTTATTTTAATGTAAAGATATTTTTCAAGTCTCTGCTTCAAGAAAATGTTGTCAGTCCTCAAAGGCATCCTTTTGGCAATAAACATGGTGGCAGGTGTATCGTTAAAAGAAAAGATGGTGGAAATCTGTTTCCACTTAAAGATTTGCTGGACGACTTCAATGAACATGGATTTAGCTCACCTGAAAGATATGAGCATGTATTTGATAACTCAATTGCGCAAAGTTACTAAAACAGCCTCACTTAACTGAATAATCCACGAAATTCCGCCCCTTATCTGATTTGAGTTTCGGTACTTCAAACCATTGAGGGTGTTGCTTGAGCATAGCCCGTAATTCACGTATGTTTTTATCAAGATCCCTGAATTTGAGCCATGTTTTCGGTTCAACTTCCGGACATCGACACCGCCAATAGTTTTGAAAGTGAGTGTTAAGATATCCTTGTTTTGCGCTACATTTCAAAACTGAAAACTGATAAAATGTAAGAACCCTCTTGGACCGACGAAGCCTGTGGCGAAGTTGGTGAAGGGATTCGAGCCGACAAATATGAGTTACGAATATAAAGAAAGAAAAATAGTCTGTGTAGTTAGCGATAGCTTGGAAACATGGCAAGCCATGAATGTTGTCGGGCATTTGGCTGTTGGACTTGGGGCTAACAAAGATAACGAATTAATGGGGCGTGCAGTCTTGAAAGACGCATCAAGCATTGATCATAATGGTATCGCTCGATATGGATTTATAATCAAGAAAGGAGATATTACCTCTATCAGAGAAGCAATCGAAACCTCCCGAAAAATAAAAAGTGTCACAGTATTAGATTTTCCCAGAGAGATGCTTGATACCTCTCACGATGATGAGCTTTCAGAATGGATTTCTAAAAAAGATGAAAAGGATTTTGAATACCTCGGAGCAATCTTTTACGGTCCTTCGGGCGAAATAAATTCACTTACAAAAACCTTTCCGCTTTGGAGTTAGAATATTTTAGTTATATTTATGACAAAATCTAAAGTCGCAAAAAAGAATATGAGTATCTCATCAGAACGTCTGGCGGAGCTTCGTCGCGCGACTCTCATAGTTTCTACTGACGCATCAGTTCGTCTTGAGGGCTCTAAAGTCACGAATAAGAAGGTCGAGCAGATTTTAGATGCACTTAGTAAACCTTCAGAGCAAAAGCTGGAATATCAAACAAAGCAGAATTTTCTTTGTAGATTCGCCTTAAATCACGTACGATTTTATCAACGCTCCTGAAATCAAGCCGCTTCGGTTCTAACTTCGGGACATCGCCACCGCATTAGCTAAATGGAAACCCAGACTTATGAAAAAAGTACTTAATCCAAAAGATTTTACCGAAATCCTTGGTTCATATTCTCACGGTATAAAAGTCCCCATTGGCGACAAAGAGATGTTTTTCATCACAGGACAAATTGCCATGGACAAAAATGGTAACGCTGTTGCGCCAAATGACATCCAAGCCCAAACACGTTTTGTGTTTGAAAACATTAAAAAAATTCTTGCTGAGGGCGGCGCCTCTATTCATGATGTGGTCAAGGCGGTAATTTACGTTACGGATATTTCAAAATTTAAAGAAATTTCAGCTATTCGTAACGAATACTTTTATAAAGCAAGACCAGCGTCGACCCTTGTTGAAATAAACAAAACCGTTAAAGAAGGTTGCGATATTGAAATTGAGGTAATCGCCATAAAGTAAGCATGTTCACAAACCATTCTCCAAAAAACATATTCTCTGACCCGTCTTTATGGTTTTTAATTTTTTCAAATATCGCGGTAATTTTCTTTGCGATAACAGAGAATTGGAATTTGTCGACACTAATGTGGGTATACTGGTCGCAAAGTATCATTATCGGTTTTTTTAATTTTATTCGGATCCTTCAGTTGAAAGAATTTTCCACTAAAGGTTTCAAAATAAACGGCCGACCCGCTGAGCCGACGCAGGGGACAAAAATTTTTACTGCTTTTTTCTTTTTGTTTCACTACGGACTTTTCCACGCCGGCTATTTCTTTTTCCTTTTAACCGGAAAATTTGCTGAAACACGAGGAAGTGTTTCAGATTCTGTCGGACTAAAATTTATCGTCGTGACCGCCATGCTTTTTTTCATTAATCATCTTTTTTCCTATTTTTATAACAAACCAAAAGACACTGAAAAACAAAATATTGGTTCATTAATGTTCTACCCGTACCTTAGAATAATTCCGATGCACCTAACTATAATTTCCAGCTCATTTTTCACCGCCCTAATTGCTTTCCTTTTACTTAAAACATTTGCTGATGTGGCAATGCATATAGTCGAGCACAGAGTCTTGAGAAAAGGCGAGGAAGAGCAACCATCATCCATTATTTCATGAACAAAACTGCAAAACATCCTTATAAAGACAGAAAATATAACATCGTTGCCTATGATCCTGATTGGCCTGTGCAATTTGAGAAATTTGCCTCAACTTTACGTTCAATATTTGGCAATGTGCAAGTAGAACATATCGGAAGCACCTCTGTGCCGGGAATGTCCGGAAAACCATGTATAGATATCTTAGTAATTTTGGACCAACTTGAGTCGATAGATATACATATTAAAGATATGGAACAAGCTGGTTTTGTGTATGCAGGTCAATTTGTCATGGCAAATTCTCGTTTGTTTAGACTAATGAAAGACATCTCTCATTGCAAACATCCATTTCTTTCCAGCCAGCCACCCGCACAACGCCGAAATGTTGAACCTCAGAAACTACCTCCGTTCAAATCCCGAGGAAGTAGAAAAATATTCAAACATCAAAAAAGAACTTTACAAAAAATATCCGGACGACTACGCCCAATACAGAATTCTCAAAGATAATTATATGCAAGGATTAACAAAGCGCGTTCAAACAAATTATAGGCAAGCTTAAAAAAATTAGCTAAACTTGTATTAAGAGCCCATCCGCCATCTAGCCGCTAGATATAAAGCAAGACATCATTAGATAGTGGATGAGCTCTAAGTAATCAGCAGCTATTTTACTCCAATAATATGTTCAAAAGATCAATACCGCCAAATCATTATTTTTTGAAAGACATGAATCCCGTCATTCGTCTTTTAATAATTTCGGACACGGTTTTTATCGGCGCCGCCGGTTTACTTGGCCCCATATTCGCATTATTCATTGAAGATTTCATTCAGGGAGGCAACGCGGCGGTAGCCGGTCTTGCGGCTGGTATTTTTCTTTTTACAAAAAGCGTCTTTCAGATTCCCATAGCACACATGATCGACAAAATACGCGGAGAAAAAGATGACTTTTGGCTCATGTTTATCTGCACATTTATTATTTCTCTTTTGCCACTTTTCTATCTTGTTATAAATACTCCCCTTCAACTCTACCTTATTCAATTCATACTTGGTCTGTTCACAGCATTCACGTTTCCCACTTACATGGCCATATTTACCCGACACATAGATAAAGAAAAAGAGGGCACTGAATGGGGTGTGTACTTTACACTTACTGACCTGACTAGCGCCGCCTTAGCATCCATCGGAGGATTCTTAGCAACCACGCAGGGGTTTCCTACGCTTATTTTTACTGTGGTTATTTTATCAACCATCGGATCCTTAATACTTTGGCCTATCAAACCGTATATCAAACCTGCACCGAGGAAACAAGTCGAGCGCGCATCGTGAGTTCCACCTCATATTTTAAGCCATTTTAAAAGGCTCACACGAACGTGTGAGCCTTTTGTTCCTTAGCAAGAAGTCTACCCATTATTTTCAACGCTTAATTTTGTACCACCTAAAGTATTCCAAATAAGTTCAAACATGGTTTTTTGTATTGTAGCAAGCTCTTTGCTTTCAATAACAAACGCAACAACACCATCTCTCAAAGAACACATAGCTACTTTATTGTTCCAAATAAAAGTAACGCTAGTAACATCATACTCTTCTGAAATTATACGGACCTCGCGCAACTCTTGAGCCCCCGTCTCTTGTCTTTTTTCTGCCAATACTGAGCGCCGCAAAATAGTTCTAAGTCTTATTTTTCGCTTAACTCTTTCAGCGGTAAACTTGGGGAAAAAATGACCGAGCACTGCATAAATATCATCAATTGAACCTAAACTCACCAATTCAGTGGCTTCATCCAAAATCTCTTGAAGTATATTTTTTACACCAATTTCGCTTTGATATAAACGCACCATGGGAAGACTTCCCCCTTTAAAATAACGTACCGTAAACTGCGGCAAAGCCTCCTCTAGCAGCTTAACTCTTTCTTTTGCTAGGGATACGAGTTTTTTAGGATCTTCAGGGCTAAAATTTTTTACATTTTTCTTTTTAAAAGATGTCACAAAACCTTTCTCCACCAATGACTTTAGCGCAAATTCACAGGTAGAACGTGCCAGGCCAGATTTTTCACTAATTTTTTGCACTGACGCGGATCCCAACTCAAGACACGCCAAGTAAATTGCCGCGTGTCTTTCATTGAGACCAAGCTGTCTTAAAACGACTTTTATGTGCATTTGTGTGAATGTTTTTTAACATGCCGAAAAAATAGTCGGCATTTATATCACATATCATGGCTTTAAACAGGGCTAAAGTCAAATATGTTGTAAAAAAGCCGAATTTATTGTTATATTTGTTAAAATCTATAATATATTGTGATATGGTAAATGTATGTATCAGCCCAATAATTACAAGTAAAAACCTAAAGAAAGCTTTTGGGGAGTCAACGCCAGTAATAGACAACCTTACTTTTTCCATTCGAAAAGGAGATTTTGTATCCATAATTGGCCCTAACGGATGCGGCAAAAGCACACTTATGAACATATTGAGCGGCTTCTCTTCCCCTGATCACGGCTCTGTGGCTGTTAATGCTAAAAATATCGCTTACGTCGGTCAGAATTCGGATGAGATGTTGTTACCCTGGCTTACCGTAGAAGAAAATATAGCGTTTCCGGAAAAGTTACACCAAATCGATAAAGTCATCATAAACAACCTGCTTGTAAATTTTAAACTTGAAAGTAGTAGAAAAAAGTTTCCCGGCAGTCTTTCCGGAGGAATGAAACAGGCCACATTAATGATCCGGGCTTTGGCACACAATTCTGAAGTGCTTTTATTGGACGAGCCTTTCAAATCATTAGATTTTGACATCTCCATAAGAATTCAGCAAAGCCTTCTTGATATATGGACCAAGTATAAGCCTACCGTAATTTTAATCTCTCATGACATTGAAGAGGCTATATTCCTATCACAAAAAGTTATGATTTTTTCCGATAAGCCGACAAAAATAAAAAAAATTATCGATTTAAAGGTAGAGACCAAGGATAAAAATATAAGTTTCTTATCCTCAGATAAATTTCTTGTCATAAAAAAGGACATACTAAACACGTTTTATGAAAAATAAACCCTTGTTAAGCATTACCTTCTTTTTGTTTGTGCTTGTTTTGTGGCAAGTTGTTTTCACCGCGGGAATTCATGATCACCTAATAATACCTTCGCCCTTTTCCACATTTAAAAGCTTGCTGGACATAATAACCAAATACGAGTATCTGTTTGCCATATTTTCCACAACAGCACGAGTATTAGCATCTTTCACAATATCAGCCATTGTAGGCATATCGTTAGGGATCCTTCTAGGCCGATATTTACTACTAGATAAACTGACAGAATCTTTTGTCGATTTCTTGAGATCCATCCCCTCAATCACACTCTTTCCGGTTTTTATTCTTTTTTTTGGGATATCAGAAACTTCACGCCTGCTGGTAGCTATTTTCATAGGCTTACCAATTGTACTTGTCAGTACAAAATACGGCGTACTTCACTCAAGTGAAAAAAGAGTAAAAATGGCAAAACTATATAAACTGTCTGGAATCGAAACGCTCAGAAAAATTACTCTGCCTGAAGCCGGACCATATATTTTCAACGGTCTAAGGATCGCCTTATCTCTGACAATAATCTTGGTAATAGTGACCGAAATGATGGTTGGAACCAACACAGGTTTAGGCACACTTTTAATCCACAGCCAATATTCATTCGATACGGAAGTTATATATGCGGTAATTATACTCCTAGGTATCATCGGCTTTTCTCTCAACCAATGTTTCATCTTTTTAGAAAAAAGATTTTTTCATTGGAAACAGTGAAAAATTATTTAGTAAAAAAATTTTATGAGAAAATATATCGTATATATAGTTATAATAGTTGGAGTTATCACTGGAATGATATTGATATCACGGTTAGACAAGCCTGAGAGCGAGCCGCTCACTATAAACATCGGCTACAAAAAACACGTAGCTTACATGCCTTTGTTTATCGGAATTGAGAAAGGTTTTTACGAAGAGGAAGGTCTCGACATAAAACTTTCACTCGTGGAGTCGACCAATCAGATGTTAAGTGCGATTGTGTCTGGCAATATAGACGCTTCCATTGGTGGTGCAAATATACCGACGATATTAAGCATCGAAGAGAAATCTCCAAACTCTTTAAAATTATTCAACACCCTGGAAGTAAACGAAAACACTTCCATAACCTGCGTCGTGGTCGAAAGAAATTCAAATATCGGCAGTCTCACTGAATTGTACGGAGCAAAAATCGCCACGCTACCGGGCTCATTTTCCAAATTATGGATAAACTCAGCCCTGGAAACTGTTAAATTATCAAGTGATGAAGTTACAATCATCGAGCTAGAGCCAAGTCTGCAAATATCCTCGTTGGACTCTAAGCAGGTAGACGCTCTGTTTACCGTAGAGCCGGCTTGTAGTTTTGCGGTGAACAAAGGAGTAGGAAAAATAATTTACAATGAGCCATTGCGTCATTTTGGTTCTTCGCTGACCGCAAGTGTAGTTTCAAACAAACTGGTAAAAAACAATCCCGAAACCGTACAGAAGATGGTTAGAGCTACAGATAAAGCTATTGAATTTATTCGAAACAACCCCTCCGAATCTTTAACAATAATGGCCAAACACAGCGGTTATAATACTGAATCGATACAAGGTATGATTACTCCGGTTTACAATAAATCTACAGAAATCGATGTCGACAAATTGCAAAAACTGATTGACAAACTTATCGCCATGGGCGAATTAAATAATCTGAACGCCTCAAACATAATTTTGGACTAAGAAAAAAGCTCGGTTTAAACCGAGCTTTTTTCTTTTCCCACTACTAACTCTGACAGAGTCTGAAATTTTATAAATTTTGCGAGCTGTGCCATAATATCACTTATGATTTTATTCTGGGTAATCGTCTTCATCCTTTCACTCGTCGCTCTTGTGAAGGGGTCGGACTGGCTAGTGCAAAGCGCGGAGAAAATCGGTTTATCTTTCGGTCTTTCTCCTTTTATAGTGGGCGTAACCATTGTGGCTATGGGTACGTCTTTTCCTGAACTCATATCATCTCTCGCCGCCACGATACAAGGGTTGACGGATGTGGCCGCGGCAAACGTTATTGGCTCAAACATCGCCAACATTTTACTAATAGTCGGCACATCAGCAATAATCGGCAGGAAACTTATAGTCAGCAAAAGTCTGATAGATTTAGACTTGCCTCTGCTTTCAATCAGCACGGTACTGCTCCTCGGTATTATCTGGGATAAGCAAGTCACTTTTGGCGAATCACTTTTGGTGCTTATAACATACGGAGTTTACTTGCTTTACACGATCACGCACAAAGAGACAGGGCACTCCGGCGAACTAAGCGAAATTTCGCCGGAACAACTCGCACCAGCTCCTATCAAAGAAGACGCGGCAGAAATACGATTGCGCCCCACGCTTTCCATAAATGATTTCGTACTCTTGGCCATCGGCATATCTGCTCTTGTTCTTGGCGCGAAATATTTGGTTGAGGCGTTGATACACCTATCTTTGGCGCTCAACATTGCGACGGGTATAATAGCCATCACCGCGGTGGCAATAGGCACATCCTTGCCGGAACTTTTCGTGTCTGCCAAAGCCGTATTCGCGAAAAAATCTGATGTGGCGCTCGGCAACATATTCGGCTCTAATGTGTTCAACTCTCTGGTTGTTATAGGAATTCCCGGGCTTTTCGGTAATCTGGTTGTAGATAGCCGAACTTTTGCCATCGGCGTTCCCGCAATGGCATTTGCCACTCTTCTCTTCGTAATCTCGGGAATATCCCGAAGAATCTACGTCTGGGAAGGAGCTTTCTACCTTGCCCTTTATACTCTCTTCATCGCCAAAATCTTCAATTTATTTTAAAACTCTCTCAAGAAATTAGATATTAGAAATTATGGTTCAATTGCTTCACCATCCTGAGGAACTCGAAGGAGAAATTTCTTGTCCCCCTCCCTCTTTAGATTGGAAATTGGTAATTGGTAATTGGAAATTAATAATTCTTCTCCCCTGTCTTTTAGTTATAATTAAAAACTTTGAAATTATTTTAAAAATTAAAATTATAAAATTTAAAATTTGTGAGCAAGCTACGAGGAAGCTACCAAAGCTTCTGTTTCCCCCATTCGTGGCATTCGTCTTCATCCCCGACGCTTCGGTCGGGGCTCCGACCGAAGCGTCGGAGTCGTATATTGGTATCTGTTATTACTAACAACCATTGACTAACGACTAACAACTGCTTCTACCTTCTAATTTTTTTGGAAAATTCCGGATCATCCGCGTACTTCAATGCCCGATCGTTTATAAAAAACTTTTTTCTCGCCTCTTCAAAAGAAAGGTCGGTGTCTATAAGTCCGAGGTCGTATGCCAGCTTGTCGGAATTGGCGGGAAACAAAATTCTTAAATTGAAAAACGGCACTCTTTTCGGAACTATTTCATTAACATGAGCCACAATATTGGTCGTGCATGTGTTGGTGAGCGTGTTGTAAAACTCCGGCTTCTCGCGCAAATTGTTGGCTCGCTCTATCATACCCACGAACAACACGCGCGCCTTTTCCGGCGTAGTTTTTATCGGGTATACATATACCAAATCTTTCCTGTAATTGGACCTCAACTTTATGACATCTTTCTCGTCCGCGATTACATACATGAGTTCGTACTGTCTTAACATGCCGCGCAAAGGATGGAATGATTCGCCTTTTTCTTTTCTTATTTCAGCAGATATTGAAACATACTCATCATTTTCAAACTCAAAACTTAAAAAAGTGTGCGCCGATCCAGGCACGCCGGAAAACGGCTCTACCACATACCAAACTCTTTTAATTTTGTCCGTATCAAAAGTTTTGTCGTAATATTCAGCCGTGTAGCTCGTCGCGGAAGTATATGAAAAGTTTCTAATATTATGTATGGTGATCAAACTACCCTCTGTGTCAGCGTGCGGTAAAATCTGTTGATCAGGCGCCCAGTCTCTGTCGTTAGATGGCTTTATTAAAAAATTGGCCAATATAAAAACAGCAACAAATACCGCGAGAAGGATTAGAATATATTTTAGTATTTTTCTCATTATCACCTACGACGTTGGCGTGGGACTGTAACTAGGACTGGAGCTAGAGCTTGGCGAAGGTGTCGATGTTTGAGTTGGCGTCGGAGTCGGTGAAGAAGATACGGTCGGGGTCGGAGTAGGCGTATACGTTGGCGTGGGACTTGCGGAATAGCTAGGTTGAGGAGTGTAGGTGTTGAAAGATTTTGGAGTATAAGGAGTATAGGAGGGTGTTGGAGAAGGCAAGGCCGTTGCCGTTTCTTTCGTGGAAATAACTCCTGATATTCGGTCATACCCGTCGGCTGAAATTACGAAGTTGTGTCTGGTTGTGCCAGTATTCTCTTTCCTTGCAGTGAAGGTAAGAATGATCCTTTTGGTCTGTCCGGCTTCAAACGTGTACTTCTGCTCCGTTCCCCATCTTGTCTCGTCATACGCGGAGATGACGCCGGAGTATATTTCTCCGCTATTGTTCTTGATATACATCGTTACTCTCACTGTGTCGCCTGCGGAAAAGACCTTGTCCGGCCACGATACGCTTTCTATGCTCAACAATTTGACATTGGCGGCAAGTATCGGCTTGGGCTTGACTACTGATACCGTAACGGTGTCTCTGGCTTGTTGGCCATCTGTCGCGTAGCAGACGATTTCAAAAAGGAGAGGATCAGAATATCCTTTCGTATCATGTTTGGCTATCAATTTGTATTCATTGTAGTTTCCATAAATATTGCCCAGGCGTGTCCAAACCTTGCCGTTGTCCAGAGGCACGTGATGGCCGGCCGGTCGGCAATAGCGTATCTCCGCTCCCTTGGCTTCGTATGAAAGCTTCATTTTTGTGTTGTAGAGGACGGGATCGGGGTTCAGATTGCCATTAACTCTTAGCTCCACGCTAGGAGAACAGCCGGTAGAGCTGGTAAAGGGAATCTCGGACAAGATTCCGGTTCCTCCTGATCCTTCAGTTACGCGTAGTTTGGATATCTTGGGATTGTGGGGAAGGACGATTTTAGTCGGAGCAGATTGGAATTCTATCATCTTGCCTTCCGGCTTCTCTCCGAATGTTTCGGCGTTCAGATATCTTCCGGAACTCAATTCATATTGTCCCAGTACCGTTCCTCTGGAATCAACGGTTTCCACGATGTAGAGAGCGCCGTCTTCGGGGTAATACGTGGGAACCAGCGTGTCGTATTTGCCAAAGAAAGACTTTACTCCTGCCAGTGTGAAGGATATTTTGTCATTGTCCTGCTTCGTTTCAGTAAGAGTCACTTCAGAATAGCATGCTCCTTGATATGGGATGTTTTCATCCGTTGCCAGACCGATGCTGGCCGCGAAGTCGCGGACGTCAAAAGAAAAGCCGGAGAGGCGGGCTACGTTAAATGCAGCCGTAATGATTAAGACGATCAGCGCGCCAATGATCCATTTTTCTTTGGCTGGTCTCATCCTATTGTTTGTTTGTGTTTCATCAGGATTCATTTGAGTTTATGTTAAATTGCAAGCTGGTTTCCGAATTCAGCTTCGCATACGGGGAAATATGAGTGGGCGGAATTTTGTCTAAGTAAGTTTTTTAAAACGTAACCACAGCTTACTGTGTTAAATTTGCTTCTATCTCCTCCTCCGGGCAACCCCATTATACTTTCAACAGAAGACCTTAAAACATCATGGAATTCCTTTTGCCCCAGAACATCTGTAATTTCTACTTTTAGAACACTACACCCCCATGGTTTTCCAAAATCATATGATATATCTTGATAACTAAAATCTTTTAACCTATCAATACTGCAATTTGTAGGATTAAGCAAAAATGAGGGGAGTTTCCTGGATTCTATTGTCTCTCTATTTTTTTGAACATACTCGTCAAAGAGACCTGCAAAAGAATGCGCGTATTCATGTGCCATTATTAAGGGTAAAACTTCATTATTATCTTTGCTGTCAATAAAAATACCCCAACCAAGCCCACCTGATATTGCATAAGGTGGCCAACCTATATCATTAGGTTTATAAAAATTTGAGAATAAAAATTTTATAGATGTAAACTTATAACTGGACATTGCATCTAGATCCGGGAACAGATACCTGGAATTACCTTTGAGAGAAAGTACGATTCTAGAGGTCGGGTCATTCAATATTCTTATAAATTCTGTGTCATCATGGTTCGCTAAATCAATAACATAAGAAAATTTGTCTTGATATTTCTCAAACGGTTGTATTTTATTAACCGCCTGCGAACGGAAACCATCAATCGTGCCGAGAAGATCTGATGCCGTCATTCCGCTTGACTCCCCTCTCATACCGACAATAACATTCGCGTTGTTCCTATCTCCCCAATACCAATGTAGCGTGGTGGCGTCTAAAGTGAAATCTTTTGTCGCGCCGTTTTGTTCAAAACGCATTTTGACGCGCCCATCCCTGTCTATCACCGAAATAAGTCGCTCCATCGCCTGTTCATCATCAGAAATCCACCCTTTGGAACCTCTTAAAATAACACTGTAGATCAAAGCGTTTTCATCGCTTTCTTTTGACTTTTTCGCGCCTAAACCGGGATAAACGGGATCTGTCGGCAATACAGAGCGTGTCTTCGGCCGATCACCGTTTTCAATTTGGAAAGTATAGAAAGGTGTATCTCCATCCATGAATGACAGAGTTGGGAAAGACATGTCGTCCAGTTCATCTCTCACGTCCCACACTGTGCCCGGACACGCTTCGCTATCGGGATTGGATGGGTCAAAATATACTTTGATCTCTGTGTCGTCAAACGGACTGTATGGCGCGCGAGGGGTAAAGTTTCTTCCCGGCAACACCATATCATAAGGATCATATATCCACCTTTGAGAATTTGAATCCCATCTTTCTTCAATGGTTATTGTCCTCGGAGCTATGCTGTCAACATAATCTTTGGCAAAGTCCACAGACACGGCTAATATATCCTCAACTCTCTTGTGGTAGCTATCTTCCCATGATTTCGGATTGCCGTCATTGCAGTCTACGCCAAGCGCTGGAAAAGCGTCTTCCGGCGGAATTACTGTCGCCTTGATGGAACGAGGACAGTAAACATAACCATCTGCGTCGCTATCGGTATTGCATCCGCCAAGTTCGCAAACCCTGGCGTTTACGGCCGCTGATCGCAGTTTTCCGTTGTTTCCTGTGCAATATGCTTCCGTCAGACAAGAATATCCCTGAACAAGACCGTAATTCCATAAGTCATCAACGTTACACGCATCACCAATATTATTACCTCCCCCGGATTCAATCCTTCCTTCCGGAAGCGTTTGGGCGAAAACTAAAACAGATGCAAAAAACAATGTTACAAAAACAGAAGCAAGGGTCAGTGAGAAAATTCGCGTGATCATTTTAATTTATTAACGAGACGCTAATCATTCTTTTGTCACGCTCAGCTATTATTAGAATAGTATACCAAACTTTCATTTTTAAAAAATGTAATATACCACGATCGTTGCTAAATTATAGTAGATACCGCTTAACAACTTAACGAAAAGCGCACACGAATGGGAAACACCTCATCACCTCGCCGACTCTCGATCGGATGTTTTTTTCTTCTTTCCCATTCGTATTCATCCCCGACGCTTCGGTCGGAGCTCCGACCGAAGCGTCGGAGTCGTTGATTTGAGTTTTTTACTACAAACTGACAGCTAAAAGCTTCTCCCCATTCGTGTGCACTTTTCGTCATGTGGTATCAACGTAACTGCTCACAAGACCGAGTGGTGTCATGCCCGCGAAGGCGGGAATCTAGGCCATATTTTGATCTGGATTCCCGTTTTCACGGGAATGACAGAAGAAAAGAAGGCTGTGGTGTGGCCATTACTCGGTCTTGTGAGGAGTTACGTATCAACTGCTTTTCGTTAAGCGTCATCTATTATATAATCATAGCATGGAAGACAACCAAAACTTGACCGCCGAAGAACGGGAACAAAAAAGAAAGGAGAGGGCCGAACGATTGGAAAAAGGCATGAATAAAGAAACAAGAAACAGATTCTTGCTGTGGCTTTCTGTAATTATTTTGATAATTGCGGTGATAGTCGCCATGGTGATGGTTGTGGGAAAAGGCGGGTCTGATGGGGATGTCACGATCGCGGAGTCTGTTACCGCCAAAGATTGGGTGAAAGGCAACCCGGAAGCCACGACAACTCTTATTGAGTACGCCGATTTTGAGTGTCCGGCTTGCGCGCAGTATCATCCTGTCATAAAACAATTGGAAGAAGAGTATGGCGATAAAATCAGATTCGTATACCGACATTTTCCACTTCAACAGCACATCAACGCTCGTCCGTCGGCGCGCGCCGCGGAGGCAGCCGGCCTGCAGGGTAAATTTTTTGAAATGCACGATCTTATATACACCAATCAAAAAGAGTGGGCAGCCAAGCCGAACGGGAAAGAAATTTTCAGGCGATACGCGGAAGAATTGGGGCTGAATATGGAAAAATACGACAATGATTATGAATCTAGGCAAATCGGCGATAAAATTAGCGAGGATTACACTAGCGGCGTGAAATACGGAGTTAAAGGAACACCGACTTTCTACCTCAATAATACGAAGCTATCGCCAAAAAGTTTTGAAGACTTTAGGCGTTCTATCGCGGAATCAATTGAAGGCGCCGTAAACAATTAAACCATGATCCCAACCAAACGCCGACTCAAAGTGCTATCTGGACTATTCGCACTGCTTGGCGTGGCCGGATTTGTTGACGCTACTTATCTTACGGTTAAGCACTTCATTGGCACGCCTATCGCCTGTTCCATATTCAACGGATGCGATACCGTAACCACAAGCGTGTATTCTCAAATAGGACCTGTACCGGTTGCGCTTTTGGGCGCCTTGTATTATCTAACTTTGATTATTTTAGGCGTATATGTTTTTGATACAGGCAGTAAACTCGCTTTGAAAATAGCCGCGGCCATTACCGGAGTAGGTTTTTTATTTTCAATTATTCTTGTTTATATACAAATTTTTATTCTCGGCTCTATCTGCTTATATTGCGTCATCTCCGCAGTCGTAACAACATTAATGTTTATTCTTGCCATCGTTATATTAAGAGATAAAAAATACGAAGTTATAGGTGAAAAAAACTATGAATGAAGAACACGAACAAATAGAACTTCGAGCCGTTACATGGGAAGCTCCGGAATATGAACATGTGAAAAGGTCGGCTGACTGGTACTGGTCTCTCTGGATAATTACCATTTCGCTTACGGTAACAGCGATCGTTTTCGGCAATGTTCTACTAGGCATTCTGCTTATTCTATCCGGATTTTCCATAACACTGTTCGGCCACAGAAAACCCAGAGTAAGCAAATGTAAAATAGACGGTCGGGGTATATATGTCGGAGAAAACTTCTATCCATACACCGCCCTTGATTCCTTTTGGATTGAAGAGTTTGACGATGAGAGGTCTCGGCTGATAGTAAAATCACAAAAAAAACTCGTACCTTATATCATAATCCCAGTGGAGGGAATTCCGGCGGAATATTTAAGAGAAGTATTGGATTATTATCTGCCGGAAGAAGAGCATCATGAGCCGATATTTACGCGGCTGATGGAATACTTGGGATTTTAAAAGCAAATGTTTCTCGGGCAATAATATTTTAGAATGTTTGGAATTTCGCTTTTTTTCTGTATTATCATAGAAACTCCCCGTCGTTCAACGGATAGGACATGAGATTGCGGATCTCAAAATTTAGGTTCGATTCCTAACGGGGGGAAATGAACATGTTCAACCCCGACGTTTCAGTCGGGGCTCCGACCTCGCAGCGAGCGTCGGAGTGGATAGGACATGACTTTGCGGAAGTTAAAATGTAGGTTCGATTCCTACTGGGAGCATATTTAGATTATAAGACTTACTCAAGACAAACCGGCAAGCGGAGCAACCGCCCCATCACAAAAAAATATTAATAACCATGAAAAATCCGTAGGAGTCTGACTCCTACGGATTTTCACTCAACTATTTGGCCGACTTACCAACAAACTTAGAAATCCTGGACTTCATTCTTGAAGCCGCGTTTTTTTTGATGAGTTTTGTCTTCGCCGCCTTATCTATAGCTTTGTACGCTTCCTTAAGCGAATCGCGCGCATCATCAAATTTCTTGCCAATAGCCAGCTTTCTGACTTTTTTGATAGCGTTCTTATAAGCCGCCTTCCTGGCATCGTTAAATTTTTTCTTTCTAGCCGAACTTCTTATCGCTTTTTTTGCCGATGATGTTATTGCCATTTTTTTTAAATTATTTTGATTTTTTTATATTAACAGAGAAATTCATAAAAAACAACCACGCGGGGCGTGGTTAGCTTGTGAATCGACCGAAGTCAGGATACGCCAGATCAGAATCCGACGACTCGACGCTTGTCGCACAAACCAGAACATCAAGAGTTTTTTCCGTCCACCTTGGAAGAACGGCTGGTTGACCCTGATCAACGTCGCGCTCAATGAATAAAGGATCACTATGAAGCGAAACCAGTGTTCCATTTATGACTTTCATACTTCTATAAACATAGCACAACAAGCTCAATTTTTACAAAATCTCAAACCCTCGCCCTCCCCTTCCCCTCGTATGAGGGGAAGTGCCGACTGTGTCCCGCCGTAGCTCTTCTTAGAGCGAAGGGGGAGGGTTTCCGAGGGGGGGTATTCCCCATTCGTATCTATCCCCGACGCTTCGGTCGGGGCTCCGACCGAAGCGTCGGAGTCGTTAAGTGGTATCTACGTGTTCATCTCTTCTTCTTTTTTCTTCCTTTTTGAATTTACTATTTTTTCGAATTTGGAATTTCTCCTTCGAGTTCCTCAGGATGGTGAGCTTGTCGAACCAGTGCTTCGTGCTTTTAATAATGATGGGGTGTCTTTCTCCAAGCTAATAGCTAATAGCTGACAGCTAAAAGCTCCTCCCGGTCTCCTCCACGGTCCTTTATACTTCTGGCTCCTTAATATATACTAAAAATATTATGATTAGCCGCATAACAGGCCGTGTCGTATGGAAAGACACTGACCATATAATTGTTGAGGTAAATTCAATCGGATATAAGATCTTTTCCAGTAGTGACGTCTTGGAAAAGATTAAAGGCGTGTCTCCGGATTCCATCACCTTGTGGACACATCACGCGGTCCGGGAAGATTCGGAAGATCTTTATGGCTTTTTTGACAAAACCGAGCTGGATTTCTTCGAGCTTCTTCTAACCGTCTCCGGAATAGGCCCGAAAACCGCCTTGACAGTTCTCAATCTCTCTCCGATCTCAAGCTTGTCATCAGCTATTAGAAGTGGTGACCCGCACCTGCTGTCCAAATCATCCGGTATGGGACTAAAGAGGGCGGAAAAAATAGTTCTGGAGCTTAAGGACAAGCTCTCGCCTTCTGAGGAAAGCTGGGACAGAAGCGAAAACATGCGAGATGAAAACGACGCTTTGGAGGCGTTAAAATCTCTGGGATATAGCGATAAACAATCCAGAGAGGCGTTAAAAAAGATTGATAAAAACCTTTCGGGAACGGGAGAGATTGTCAAAAACGCGCTGAAAATTTTGGGAAAGTAACATTATGGACAGGTTATTGTACAGAATGAAAAAAATAATACCGGCAAATTTGTACGGCGCGCTTCAGCCGGCTTATCATTATATTTTGGCTTTCTTGGCCGCCTGTATATACCGGTTTCCTTCGCGTAAGATAAACATAATCGCAATAACCGGCACAAAAGGAAAAAGTTCCACGGCGGAGATAGTTAACGCTATTTTGGAAGAATCCGGCCGCAAGACGGCGCTTGCCAGCACCATTAGATTCAAGATAGGCGGTAATTCAAAAAACAATTTGCGCAAAATGACATTGCCGGGGCGAATGTTTCTGCAAAAATTCCTGAGGAAGGCGGTAAACGAGCGATGTGAGTACGCCATAGTGGAAATAACATCCGAAGCGTCAAAACAGTTTAGAAATAAATTCGTAGACTTAAATTCTTTGATCTTTACAAATATCTCACCTGAGCATATTGAATCCCACGGATCGTACGAAAAATACTTGCAGGCAAAATTAAACATTGCGAAAGAGCTGGAAAATTCTAAAAAGAGACCTCGCACCATAGCGGTAAACGCCGACGACAATGAATCGCCGAAGTTTTTAAGTATACAGGCGGAAGAAAAGGTTCAATATTCTTTAGAAGAAGCGAAACTGTACCGCACGCACGCCGACGGTATTGATATGATGTTTCGAGGTGAAACTATCCACTCTAAATTGAAAGGTGTTTTCAATGTGTACAATATTCTTTCCGCCGCGTCTTTCGCCGAAACACTCGGAATCTCGCCCGCGACAATAAAGAGAGCGGTGGAAAGACTGAGTATAATTAAAGGTAGAGCTCAAAATATTGATGAGGGGCAAGATTTTGAGGTAATAGTTGACTACGCTCATACATCTGACTCCTTGGAAAAACTTTATCAAACTTTCTCTCATAAAAGTAAAATATGCGTTTTGGGCAACACTGGAGGAGGGAGGGATACATGGAAGCGTCCTGTAATGGCCCAAATAGCCGATAAATACTGCGACTATATTATTCTTACAAACGAAGATCCGTACGACGAGAACCCGCGCGACATTATCAAAGACATGCTACAGGGTATTAAAAAAATCGAACCGGAAATAATCATGGATAGAAAGGCGGCAATACGCCGCGCCTTTCAAATCGCGTCATCGCAAAAAAACTCTCCCGGGCCAAAGAAAGTCGTCCTGCTTACTGGCAAAGGAACGGACCCTTACATAATGGGGCCAGGGGGGACAAAAACGCCATGGAGCGATGAAAAGACGGCGAGAGACGAGTTAAGGCGATTATAAATTCCTCATGCCTGAATTACCTGAAGTAGAAACTACAGTCAAAGGTCTTAACGACCACATCAAAGGCCTCGCAATTAAAGACGTGTGGACGGATTATTACTCTGAGTTTCATATCGGCAAATCCAACATAAAGGACCGTGAATATTTCAAAAAATTCAAGGAACTCTCCATCAATAACAAGGTAATCGGCTCAAGAAGAATCGGCAAAAATGTGATTATTGACCTTTCCGGCGGCAAATCAATAGTCGTCCACATGAAGATGACAGGGCATCTCCTTTACGGCAAATACAAAAAAACCGGATCCGCATGGACACCGGCGGAAAATAGCTTTTTAAAAGACCCTTTCAACAGGTTCATTCATGTCATCTTTACTCTTTCTAATGGAAAACACCTGGCCTTTTCCGATATGAGAAAGTTCGCGCGAATTACTATAGAAAATACGAAAGGATTACTGCAGTCAGCCGACTTGAAACACATAGGCCCGGATCCGTTGTCACGGGATTTCAACCTTAAAGAATTTACATCTCGTTTAAAAAATAGGAGATCAGGCAAGATTAAGCAAGTACTAATGGATCAAAGTATAATCGCCGGAGTGGGAAACATTTACTCCGACGAATCATTGTGGCTGGCGGGTATACACCCGACTTCTCTTTCAATAAACATACCGGACAACAAACTCAAGAACCTATTCAGCTGTTTGATCAAAGTCTTAAAGAAGGGAATTGATTTTGGCGGGGACTCCATGTCCGATTATCGCAACGTGAATGGCGAGCGGGGCCGATTTCAAAACAAACATAATGTCTACCGCCTGCGCGGTACAAAATGCAAATTGAAAAATTGCAAAGGTGTTATCCAGTCAGCCAAAATGAATGGCCGAACAGCTCACTTTTGCGACACTCATCAGATCAAATATTCCTGAAATATTCCTCAGCGCGTAACCACTCACACCCTGATAGGTGTCATTCCCGCGAAAGCGGGAATCTAGGCCGAATTTGAATCTGGATTCCCGCCTTCGCGGGAATGACGGAAGGAGAAAAGTGTTACAGTTAGCGGGTTACTCGGCCTTGTGAGCAGATACCTCAGCGCGCGGCTAAGAGCCCATCCACGCATGCCGGATAAATTTAAAATCATATGATTAATCACCTGATTAATCATATGATTCATTCGTAATGCGACGGCTGGAGGCTGGATGATTTCTCCCCTCTTCCTCTTCCACTCTTCTCTTCTTCCTCCTTTCATACCGCGTGCCGCCGTAGCTTTAGCGAAGGGGCAAAGGAGGTGGCCTTTGGCCGGAGGATTTCTCCCTCTTCCTGTCAACTATGTTCCATAGCTTGAACATTGTTCATGTCAGTCAAGCTTCCCCATTTGTAGCATTCGTCTTCATCCCCGACGCTTCGGTCGGGGCTCCGACCGAAGCGTCGGAGTCGTTGATTTGTGTTTTATACCAGCAAGCTAACAGCTACTAACCATCAATCATCCTAAATACCGCGATACCCGCGGCGACCGAGACGTTCAATGACTCCTTCGCTCCTATCATTGGAATCTCAGCGATAAGATCGCAACTATCCAATATATTTCTTTCTATGCCGCTCGTTTCCTCGCCCAAAATTAAAACATTTTTCCTTTTTAGCGTAACTTTTTTATAATCTTTAGAGTTTTTATCCTGTTCTAGCGCGATAATGAAATATCCTTCCTTTTCGAGCTCCGCGATCAGTCCTTCTGTCTTTTCATGACACGACCAAGGAACGTTCTTTTCTGCTCCCAGCGCCACCTTTGATATTTTAGAATTTTCTCTATTAAACCGGTCAACGGGCGCCGGCGTATAGCCTGCCAGATAGATATGAAATACACCCGCGGCGTCCGCCGTCCTGAAAATTGAACCGACATTATGCGCGCTCCTTATGTTGTGGAGGATAAGTGAAAGTTCCTTCGACGCTGACGCTCCGGATGACATAAAAAATTTAAAATATGATAGTAAGTTTCCGTATGTTGTACAGTATTCTTGAATTAGTCGGACCGCATTTCGCCATGGCAGGCAACAAGGAAATCCCCGAGAAAAGATTCTGAAAACAAGACTCCTTGTACTGAGCGACTTGTGGTGAGTATAGCCGAACCAAGTCGAAGTATGACGAATCAATGATAATTTCCAGTTTTTAGTTTGACAAAAGCAAACTCACAAAATCACATATGATTTTGCTCTTCGTCGGCAAATTCTTTAAAAAATTAAAGTCCTTGATTCTTGTTTTGGCGCGCTCGTTGGATAAGTTCATCACGCAGTCGCTCGGCATCTTCTTTAGAAAGTGCCGGCAACCTTCCTTCAGAGCCACCGCCAGATACTCCATAACGTCCAACCGTCGCACTCATTCCGGCTGTTTGGATATTAAGGTCAGATAATCCAAATACGCGAGCCAAGATGCCGCGATAGATATCAACATTCTGAATCCGGTCGTAAGGAATAGTTACATACTTTTTATAGATAACTCCAAGCTCCTTGCGGAAACCGGCATCGGTGAGTTCATAGCGGTAAAAGTGATAAGTAAGTTTTGCCCAGACGAAACACAAAATGAGAAAAGACGGAATAATAACCCACAACCAGTTGAGAAAAGCAAACGATAATTCACCACCTTCATCTAGAGTGTCGGAAAGACCTCCCAAGAATGCAGAACCCCAAATACTTAAAAAGATAATTACCAGGAACCAACGCAAAACAAAACCAATAAAGAATAACCAGACTGCTCTTGGATCAAGTTGTTTCATAATTAATAAGTTAGATTTAAGTGAAAAAGTAGACCAACTTTTCACAATTATTATAGCACGGGTGTTTAAAATATTTTTATCCAAAACGGTATCGCTAAATCCTTAGAGAACTTTCTTGGTCGGTGCGCCCAGCAGGAATCTTTCATTACATGAACAGTACAGTTTTCGCGTCGTACTCGCAAAGCTCCGCGCGACATACTCAAACTTTTCGATTCCAGCTCGAAAGTTCCGCAGAGAACTTTCTTGGTCGGTGCGCCCAGCAGGAATCTTTCATTACATGAACAGTACAGTTTTCGCGTCGTACTCGCAAAGCTCCGCGCGACATACTCAAACTTTTCGATTCCAGCTCGAAAGTTCAGCAGAGAACTTTCTTGGTCGGTGCGCCCAGCAGGAATCGAACCTGCGACCCTCTGCTTAAAAGGCAGGTGCTCTACCAACTGAGCTATGGGCGCAAAAATTGAACTTTCACCAAAACACTTATTAAGAAAACATTTTATGATAAAATCCCCACAATAGCAAGCAAAATCTGGTTATTTACAAATATCAAGGTTTAACCTTGATGGCTAAATCTCTAAAATAAATCTCTCTATCGCGGATCGTAGATCGCGCTTTCCCCTTCTAGATTCATGATAAATAACCACCAGTTTTTTTGCGGTCCGTTTCAATTCCAAAGGACTGTAGTTTATAACGAAATCCTTGGCTTTGCTGAAAACGAAAGGGTTCATACCGGCATCCTTAGCGTTTGCGGAAGAACTTGCGACGATCATATTCTTGATCGCCCAGAATAAAGTGCCATGAATCTGCTCATCTTCAAACCCTTCCTTTTTCGCCCGAGTGAAAAGCACCCATAATGTTTTCTTGTCCCTGCGTCCCAGCGCGTCAGATAACGTAAAAATATTGAATGCGGTATTCTTCTTTTTTGCAACGCGGGATTGAAATTCCTGAACTTTATGGGAGTTTTTAGACAGCTTGCTTAATGTTGTTTTATCCAACGCTCCGTCCAGTATTACAAATACATTTTCAGACTCATTAATTTTTTTTACTTTGCTGACAATGATATCTTTGATTTCCCTATTTCCCAACAAAGAGTCCAAAAGCACGATATACTTCGCCGAAAAAAGTCCCATCCCGGAGACATATTCGTCCATCGCCGCCTCGCTCCAGTTGTCTTCGTTTATTTTGAAAAAGGCCGCGTCCGGCTTTCTTTGAATAAGGCCGTCAATTATCTCGCGCGCCTTCTTGCCAGCTGCCTCCTTGTTTTCTCCATGCAATAAGTAAATCATTTTAAATCCAGTTTTTTAAGCTCTCCCCAATTGTCGCCTGCATACGCTTCGGTTATTATGGCAACACCTTCGGTCTTATCCATACCCACCACGTTCTCCATAATATGTTTAATGCGAGGAACAACTTTAGAAACAAGATCTTCTTTTATTTCGTACACGAGTTCGTCGTGAACCTGTAACAAAGGGTGGACGCCATCGCCGGCGATCCGATCGCGCACGTACTCGTCCACCCTTACCATCGCCAGCTTTATAATATCCGCTTCCGTTCCTTGTATCGGAGCGTTTATCGCCATACGTTCCGCGGCCGCCCTTATGTATGGAATAGAAGACCTTAGCCCTTCAAAATATCTTCGCCTTCCGAACAGAGTCTCCGTGTATCCGCGCTCCGCCGTTTCTTTTTTTACCTTATCCAAATAATCCGCGAGTGATCTGAATTTATTGAAATAATCGTCGTAAAACTTCTGAGCTTCAGCTCGACCTATAGTGTCGGCGCCGTCACGATTATCCGCCGCGAGATTTGTCCTTAGGGCGTTGACACCCATTCCGTACATTATGCCGAAATTAATAACCTTAGCCCTTCTTCTCATTTCTTTATCCACGCCATCGAGAGGGACACCGAAGACTTCCGAGGCCACGGCGGTGTGAACGTCTTCGCCTTTTTTAAATATTTCCAGCAAACGCTCGTCTTTTGAAAGAAAAGCGGCAATGCGGAGTTCTATTTGGGAATAATCAAACGTCACTATTTTATATCCTTTGTCCGCGATAAAAGATTTTCTTATCTCTCTACCAAGAGGATTTTTTATCGGTATGTTTTGAAGATTGGGGTTCTGCGAAGCCATGCGACCCGTGGTCGTGCCTGCTTGAAGCAGTGTGGTATGCAAACGATTTTTATCATCCAGAAGCGCGGGAATATTATCTATATACGTGGACAGGAGTTTTTGGAGTTCTCTGTAGGAAAGCAAAATGCGAATGATAGGGTATCTTGATTCCAATTTAACGAGCTCCGATTCCCTCGTAGACCTTGATCCACCTTCTGTTTTCTTCAAACCCTTCGTCTCCAATCCCATCTTGTCAAAAAGAATTTCCGCCAGCTGTTTTGGCGAGTTGATGTTAAACTTGTTGCCTGAAAGCGAGAATATTTCTTTTTCCAGACGATCCAACTCTTCGTGATATTTGACTGACAAATCCTTCAGACGATCTTTATCTATCAAGACCCCCCTCTTGTCCATTTTTTCCACCACGTCTATAAGAGGCAACTCTATTTCTTCATAGACGAAAGACAGATTGTTCTTTTTTATATCCGCCAATATCGTTTCGCCGGCTTTTTTAAACTCCGTCGTCCTGGCATATCTTAAAACATCTTCCATGTTCGGGTTGGAGAGATTGGAATCCAAAAGCCATAATGCTATGGATATCTTTTTTAATTCGCGGGGATTTACCTCTTCCCTGCTTGCCGGCGCCTCTTCTTTTTTTATTTCACGCAAGCCGAACACTTTCACCACCCGCTCTTTCATAGTCCTGAATTCAAGCTCGGAAAACAACTCCGCGGCTTTTGAAATATCTATGGCTTTTCTAAACTCTTGCGGAAGATCAAACGTAACAGGCACGTCTTTTTTTATTTCCGCCAAAATTTTGGAAAACCTCGCTTCATCTTCGCCTTCTTTCAGCAATTCAATAACCCTTGGCGTAATACCTATCGCCTTGAATTTCTCATCCGATTTCTTTATTTCTTTGTAAATATTCTCCAGAGTTCCGAATTCTTTTACGAGCGATGTCGCGGTCTTGTCGCCGATACCTTTTACTCCAATAATATTGTCGGACGGATCGCCTCTCAGGCCTTTGTAGTCCGGTAAGAGCTTCGGAGCAAATCCATACCTTTCTTTGACCTTATCCTCGTCGTATAAAATCGTGTCGCTGATGCCTTTCTTCAGAGTATAGACGCGGGTCTTTTTTCCTTTTACCAGCTGGAGTGTATCCATGTCTCCCGAAGCAATTACAATTTCTGTGTTTTTATCATCCTCCAACTGTTTTACTATGGTGCCGAGAAGATCATCCGCTTCATATCCGGCTTTTTCATACATAGGTATTCCGAAAGCGCCAAACACGTCCCTTGAACGTATGATCTGGCTGACTAACGCGTCATCGGCCTTTTTTCTTCCCGCTTTATAACCATCATACGCCTCGTGCCTGTATGTCTTCTCCGGCCTGTCAAAACAGGCAGCCAAATAGTCCGGTTTTAACTCTTCAATAATTTTCAAAATCATTGCGCAAAGACCGTAAAGGCCGCCCGTCGGCTCACCTTTGGAGGACGCGAACTCCGGCAAAGCGTGGTACGCCCTATGTAATATCGCGTGAGCGTCAAAGAGCACCAGTCTTTTTTTTGATTTTTCACTCACCATAGCTTTGCCAGTATTATACTCCCCATTGAAACATTGGGTAAGGACTCGTTCACCAGTTCACCAATAAACTTCTCCTTCCTCCTCTCCCATTAGAAATTATGGTTCAAGTGCTTCACCATCCTGAGGAACTCGAAGGAGAAATTTCTTCAATGCTTCTTGTCTCTTCATCAATAAATTTGAAATTAAGCTCTATGGATTCTTCCGGCATTATTTTCCGTACCTCGCTCGCCCATTCTACGAATATCAAATTGCGCGAGTCATCAAGCATTTCTCGCCAACCCAATGCCTCAAGCTCTTTTTCGCTGATGAGCCGGTAGGCGTCAATGTGATGTAAAAGTTTATATTTTTTATGTTTAGTCGCGAAGGTTTTAAGTATGAGAAACGTCGGGCTAATTACATTTTCTGCCACGCCTAAAATTTTCGCGCAAGCTTTCACAAACGTTGTTTTGCCGGACCCAAGCTCTCCGTTCAAGCAAATCACAGTTGCTCTTTCCGCGCTTTGATCCAGAGACGACAAAAACTCTCCGGCAAACCTTCTCATCTCTTCGTTATTTCTTACAATTGTTTCTGCTCGCATCATATTACTCTACTTTGTATTACAAAACTCGTCGAGTGAGGTTTTTTGCGGAACATTGCTGAAGTCGACGGGTGACCCCCCTCTTCCCCTCTCTTGCTCCGCCGAAGCTCTACATAAAAAAGCCCCGAGGTCCAAAAAGGACTCTCGGGAGCTGTTACCGACGCCAGTGCACGTTGTGGGTTTGGCGTCTGTAGTATGTGCGATTGGGATACCGCGGATCTGAGCCGTGTCCATGCCGCTGCTCCAGTCGCCGCACGATATTTTTGTGCACGGCTATAGCGACTTCTCTCTGGAGCTGTTTGTACTCATGGGCGGTTTCGCCCATATACAGATTGTCCGGTGGAGGTATCAATCCCTGCTTCCCAACTGTGTAACCAAACGGGTTTACTGGGGACCATTTCCCCACCTCATCATCCGGGTGTACTCCTCCAGGATACCTTACGGTACCCGGTTCAGGATGCTCCACGGTTTTCGTATACACACCTTGGTCGTATACGTAATCAGCCGGATCGGTCCACAGTTCCTCAACAATGTACACGGGAACACCGTGCAACATCGTCTTGGAAACCGTTTGCGTTGAGCAAACGGAAGGCGGAGGCGGTGGAATAGCTGGAACAGCATTCGTCAGTACGACAATGTTTGTTATCGTAACTTCGTTCGTGACAACAGTGTTTGTTATCACAACGGGCGGCGGTTCATCCATTGCCGTGAGGTCAATGTTAACCCTAACGTCCTGCGGTTCTTTTCCACCGCTCTGCTGTACCACAATCGGTAAGGGCGACTTGCCCCCGCCTTTTACGGTGACAGTGACTTTCTGCCCCCTTTTTTCCACCGGTAAACCCTCCGTTGAGATTACGGATGTATCGCCGCTTACGCAGGCCAGCAGAGGATGTATCCTCAACTTGCCGTCCGAAGGGCGAGGGGCATCTTCTGTTTCAACCGCAGGTTGGACAGAACGAGACTCCGGCTCATCCCTTTCCCTACTACTCCCCGTAACCGGTTCTATAGAAGGAGGTGGGAGAATTTGAGGAGGCGGCGAAACAGAATCAGTCTCAACTCTCGCTGGTTCTTCACCCGCTCGTTCGGACCGTGGAGGTGGCTCCAAAACCATAGGCGGCGGAGCCGGTGGCAGCTTCGGAAGTTCCGGCACGGCCTCTGCCGGCGCAGCTGTTGATGACTGCGGCAGTGTTTCCCTGCTCGGGACAAACACCGGCGTGCTTGTCCGGCTTTGAGGCACCGACTGTGTTTGGTCAACTGTTGATGTTGCCGTCTCAAATCCCGGTGGAGACGAAGACAGCTTCGGCGCATTTTCAAACGCCGCGTCTTTCCCGTCCGGTATGAAACATAACGAAATAACGACAGTTGTAATAACCAACAAAACCGCAACCGTTATAATGATCTTCATCCTGTATTTGTCCCACACGATTGTAAAACTCTTTTTCATTGAACATCCTTTCCGTTGTGAACCGCTTTTCCCACGGTTCCATTTTTCCACTCTGCACTCTTTTTCTAGCATAACAAGTATTTGCGTCATTGTCAATACCTAAGAAAAAAATTGCTGAGCATATTATTTCATTTATAATGTACCAATGACCATTCAGGGAAAAACTATCATAAAATACGGGGTTATTTTTGCCCTGATTTTTTTTATAAACAAATATTATTTTCACTATACTGATAAATATTATCGGTGCGACATCTCAATAAGACCGTCCATTTTTGAATGGAACACTAAGAATGTTAAAGACTCCCTTCGCGCTTTGAAATTTGGATACTCTGAGGGTTACTCAAAGATTTGTGAAAATATAGACAAAATTGTTTCAGCGCCATCTTGCGGAGGGTGGCAAGGAGGATGTCATTATGGAAAATCAGGCGAAATATACTTAAGCACTTCGCACAAAGAGTTCATAGGGTGGACCGCGGCGGTTATCGTGCACGAGACTTGCCATGACATACAGACGAAAGAAGGACGGCCTATGGAAGAGCCGGAATGTTATAGCGCCCACCACGACGCGCTCCGCGCTTTGGTTGAGGTGGAAAAATAACTCCCATGAATAAATTTTTCTCAAAAAAAATCTTTATTGCTCTAATAAGTTTAGCGGTATTTTTATATTTTTCTCTCAACATTTTTTCTTATTTTGATCCGCTCAGTTTTTGCAGGATCAAAATTCACCAACAACCTCTCTCCGGCAACAGATCAACAATAAAAGAAGCTCTGAGATATATCAAAAGATCAGATCCCAGTTCATACGCCATGGTTTGCAAATATGTAAAAGACATTGGAGAGAAAAACTGTATGTCCGGAGACGCTCGAGTTGACGCGTCGTTTGCCGGGGAGTATGGCACAGTCAAAGGATGCTACGTGCGAGGCACAAAATTCATATATCTGAAACCGAATAAAAATAATGATAGGCAAACAGTGGTGGAACGAGCGAAAAACGTCATCCACTTAGCGGCCAAAAGCGAGAATTTCTGGCAAAAATATTAAAGTAATAAAAAATTAGAAAATTCCCGTCATCTGTTCTATACTTTAAGCATGATACAGTTTGATGAGGATAAACAAAATAAAAAACTATCGGAGTCTAGAAGCCGTGAGGAGGAGGAACTGGCGGAGCTGGTGGCAAAAAGAGAGGGCTTGGAATACGTAAATCTTGGCATGGTTCCGATCAACATGGATGCCTTGAGAATCGTGCCTGAAAAGCTTGCGCGTGAGGGTAAAATGGCCGCGTTTAACGTTGTTGATAAAAATTTGGACCTGGCCGTCGTGGCTCCAAAGAATGATGAAACAGAAAGAGCCGTTGCCACGCTGGAAAGCAAAGGGTACGCCGTCACGCAATACGTCTGTTCAATGGAAGGACTGAAAAACGCTTGGGAAAAATACAAAGACCTTTCATTCGCGGAAGAAACAAAATCGGGCGCGCTGGAAATCGCCAACGACGAAATTACCGAGCTCTTAGCCAAAGTCAAAACAAAAGAACAAATAAAAAAATACATCCAGGATCTTTTGGGTCAACATAAGGGATATAAAACGACCAGAATACTGGAAATAATAATTGCCGGCGCGATATCCACTGAAGCATCAGATATACACATTGAACCGGAAGAAGAATATGTGACTTTGCGCTTCCGGTTGGACGGAGTGCTGAACAACGTCTTAACTTTTGACAAGCAGACATATACTTTGATTTTATCCAGAGTAAAACTTCTTTCAGGTTTGAAATTAAACGTCAGGCACATAGCTCAAGACGGCAGATTTTCCGTCAAAATCAACGACACAGACATTGAAATACGCACATCCACTTTGCCGGGAGCTTATAACGAATCAATAGTGCTCCGAGTTTTGAATCCAGAGAGTATTTCTGTGCCGTTGGAAGACCTTGGTATTAATGAAAAATTACTGAACGTTATTTTGAAGCAGATATCCAAACCCAACGGCATGATACTCACCACTGGCCCGACAGGTTCTGGAAAAACAACCACTCTTTACGCTTTCTTGAAGAAAATACACCTGCCCGGAGTAAAGATCATTACCATAGAAGATCCCATTGAATATCACCTGCCTGGCATTGTGCAAACGCAGACAGACGCCGATAGCGGTTATACTTTTCTATCCGGACTAAGATCGGCACTTAGGCAAGATCCCGACGTAATAATGATCGGCGAAATCAGAGACGGAGAAACGGCGGAAATCGCCATCAATTCCGCTTTAACTGGACACCTTGTATTTTCAACGCTTCACACCAACAACGCAACGGGCGCTTTTCCGCGCCTTGCAGACCTTGGCATAAACCCTAAGATTTTCGGCTCCGCCATCAATATAGTTTTGGCTCAAAGACTGGTGAGAAAACTTTGCGAGCACTGTAAAAAAGAGTCCGAGATAGCAGGCGATGATAAAGTTTTGATTGATAAAATAACCGCAAGTATGCAAGACAAGTCATCTTTACCGGCGGTTCATAAAATGTGGGTATCCGCAGGATGCGAGCAATGCAACAATACCGGCTACAAAGGCAGAACCGGCATTTACGAAGGAATACTGATTGATTCCAAAATTGAAGAGATTGTGGTCAATTATCCAAGTGATAAAGAAATCAAAGAAGCTTCCGCCCACCAGGGCATAATAGACATGCACCAGGATGGTGTCATCAAAGTCTTGTTGGGAATCACCTCTCTTGATGAAATCAAGCGTGTCATAGACTTTGAGGAGTATATATAAATTTTAAGAGCGGCACCGCAAACCGTTCCCCATCCCCGACGCTTCGGTCGGGACTCCGACCGAAGCGTCGGAGTCGTTAAGCGGTATCTACTATAAAATTCCAAAACGTTATCCCCCGCTTATCAATTGATTTATGTAAAGATAGGGGTAATATGGCAACAATGTCCTTTGAATCAGGTAGAACCTAGTTCTATCAGGATATAAATCTCTAAGCAATACTTTCAACTGCGACATCAAAAGTTAAACGTTGCTCAAAGGATAGCCACAGCCGAGACCAGGACGTCCTCGAATGCAAGTTACTACGCGCCTAAGCGCGTCATTGCTTAGAGATTTATATTCTGAACCGCTCTTAAAAAAGGGCCTTTGTTTTACTATTGCATCTTAGCATAAACATTATATTGTGTCAATGCTTGAACTTGTACCAGCTCACAACCCTGAGTAGCGTCGTTCCCGCGAAACTTGTCCTCGCGAAGACAGGGAGTGGGGATCCCCAGTATTCAGATAGAACCCTAGATTCCCGCCTTCGCGGGAATGACAGATAGAAAATCGTTTAAATACACCGAATTATATAAATCCTGATACTGTTGTCTCTCGATCCGAATTTACTAGAGTAGGACTAAGTCCTATAGAGTAAAAAATATTGTATACTTACCAACATGGAAGACAAAACTCGCGCAACAAACGATAGCAATGTACCCGAAAACGATGTATATCTAGACCAGACGCTCCGCCCTTCGAGGTGGGACGATTATATTGGCCAAAACAGTATTAAACAAAATCTGAAAATTCTTCTTGACGCCGCTGAGGAGCGAAAACACCCCCCGGAACATATACTTTTTTACGGCCCTCCCGGGCTCGGCAAAACAACATTGGCACATTTAATCGCCAAAGAAACCGGATCACAAATAAAAATAACCTCCGGCCCCGCCATTGAAAAAGTGGGTGATTTGGCATCCGTGCTCACAAATCTTGCCTCAGGTGACATTCTTTTCATTGATGAGATACACCGGCTCAACAAGACCATTGAGGAAGTGCTTTACCCGGCAATGGAATCCGGCTCATTGGACATAATAATTGGCAAAGGTCCGTCCGCGAGAACAATTCAGTTGGAATTGCCCGCGTTTACCCTTATTGCCGCGACTACCCGCATTGCCGGCTTATCCAAACCGTTGCAATCGCGTTTTTCCGGAGGGGTATTTCGTCTGGAATTTTATTCCAATGAGGAAATAGAAGAGATAATAAACCGCTCCGCAGTCATACTGGGGGTAGAAATTGAGGAAGAGGCGGCGAAAGAGATAGCTGCAAGAAGCAGATTTACGCCGCGCACCGCCAATTACCTCTTGAAACGATCTCGGGATTATGCTCAAGTCAAAAAGAGCAAGCTTTCAAAAACAGCGGTACACGAAGCACTGTCTCTTCTTGGTGTAGACAAGCTTGGTCTTACCAATTCTGATCGAGAAATACTGCGCTGTATCGCGACCAAATTTTCTGGTGGACCCGTCGGACTAAACACTTTATCCGCCTCGCTATCGGAAGAGCAAGCAACCATAGAAGAATTCAATGAGCCATACTTGCTGCAAATAGGGCTGATTGACAGAACGCCCCGCGGCCGAGTCATTACAAAAACCGGCTACGAACACCTCGACATTCCCTCTCCTTCCGATCTCCAGGAAAAACTTCTTGGGTAATATATTTTGAATTACAAAACTCGTCGCAGGCAGGGCTTTTGCGGAACATTGCGGAAGCCGACGGGCGAGCATAGGGATTTTTTAGCAAAAAAATACCCGTGTTCCGCAAAAGCCCTGCCGAGAAAAGAGTTTCGTAATACACTAAACATTAGAGAACTAAAATTTGTTAGAATGTAAATTAACACATATGGCCGGCCACAACAAATGGACACAAATTAAACGCCAAAAAGGCAAAACCGACGCGGAAAAGAGTAAAATCTTTGGAAAGTTTGCTAAATTAATCTCCGAGGAGGCCAAAAAATCAGGAGGTGATTTGAACTCACCCTCTCTCAAAACAGCCATAGACAGAGCAAAAGCGGCAAACATGCCCAACGACAATATTGACAAGGCGATAAAAAGAGCGATATCGGACAAAACAACAGCAATGGAGCGGGTTGTTTACGAATCATACGGCCCGGGAGGAGCGGCCATTATCATAGAGGCGCTGACACACAACCGCAACAAAGCGGCGCAAGAAATAAAATTTATTTTATCCAAGCACGGAGCGTCCTTGGGAAGCATGGGATCAGTTACGTGGTCTTTTGAAAAAAAAGGCGAAGAATGGTTCCCCACCTCCACCGTTTCTCTCTCGGACGAAGACTTGAGAAAGCTGGACACTTTGGTGGAAGAGCTTGAAAGCAATGAGGAAGTGCAGGACGTGTTCACCAACGCGGAATAAATTATCACGCTATACACCTTAATCATTCTGCACTAAACTCACTTACATCCTCCCCAAGATTTCCTTCCGCATCCAAAAGAACGGCCCTGAAAACATTCAATCCGGGTGATGGTATAAAAGAAAAATTGAACGGTTCTTCAACGCTGGATCCCAGATAAACGCCATTATTGAAAAAATCTGCTTTTATTGGAGAAAACTTGGATGGGTAATCCAACCTGACCCTGATTATTTCGTCCAGCGCGTATTTTCTGCCATCTTTCGGCCTATTGATTGTAATCCTGTAGTTTTTCCTCTCCACAGTGTCGAAAATCTCCTGATCGCCGGAGGGCAAACCATAATCACGAGTACCGCTACCGCCCGCGCGGCCTGACCAAGACCTTACTGCGTATTCCCAGCGCTCATATTGAGAGTCTCGCGCCGGATTGGAAGGAGCGGGACCCAAAGGATCGTTGACATCAACATAATGTAAAATACTGTGAACTTGAGGGAAACCGGAATTGGCTGTTTCAACATATCCCTGCCAATTGCCGTTTACCATAGGTTTGTAGCGAGACGTGTCAACAGCCCTCGGCCGGCTGAATTTTTCCTCCGGTACGGTTTTTAGCGCCTCTTCCATTACCGCATGCCAAAGAGGGACAACCAAAAGACCCGATAGTTTTTTATCCATGGGCCTGTTGTCATTGTTGCCCACCCACGCGCCCACAACCACAGTGGGGGTATACCCTATGGTCCACGCGTCTTTGTAATCATTGGTGGTTCCAGTTTTTACCGCGACGTCCTTTCCCGGAAAATACAAAAGTGAATTTGGCCCGTAAAGCGGGGTCCTCGCGACATTGTCTGAAAGAATATCAGAAACGGTGAGCGCGATATCTTTGGGTAGGACGGGTGTTTCTTTCTTTTCAAACTCTTCAACAACATTGCCCGCTCTATCCTCCACCTTCAAAATTACTTCGTACGGATTGCGACGCCCTTCATTTGCAAATACCGCGTAAGCGCTCGTCATGTCAATGAGGGCCGCTTCCCCACCTCCCAAAACTAAAGTCAAACCGTAAGTTGAGGCGGTTGCCAAACTTTCTATACCCAAATCTTTCGCCAGCCGCAATGAGTCGTTAAGACCGGCTAAGTGAAGCACTTTGACAGACGCGATGTTTACTGACTGAGCAAGCGCGTTTCGCAATGAAATAGGTCCTCTGTATTTTTCGTCGTAATTGTCCGGAGAATAACAACCTCCGGAACTAGTCAGATTGGATGGTGAGCAGTTGGATGAAAACTGCGTCTTCACATCAAACACGACCGTCTCGGGAACAAACCCTTTTTTAAAAGCTTGAGCATAAACTATAGGCTTGAAGGTTGAACCCGGCTGACGATGCGCCAAGGTAACGTTGAAATTGCCGTCTATTTCCTCATCAAAATACCCTCTTGACCCGACCATGCCGAGCACTTGTCCGGTCTTCGGGTCCATAATAACCACGCCGGCATTCTCAGCATCGTACTGTTTCTTGTTTTTAAGAGCGTATTCCCGAGTCAGCTCCTCCGTCTTTTTCTGCAATTCGTAATCCAAAGTGGTTATCACTTTATATCCGTTTTCCTCCACGGCTCTTTCTCCGTATTTCTCAACAAGACGCTCCCTGACAAAAATTACAAAATGAGGCGCTTTTATTCCTCTTTCTTCCCTGAGTCTGAAATTGACCTTCTCCGCCACAGCTTCTTTGTATTCTTCTTCGCTAATAAAATTATTTTCTTTCATTTGGTTAAGCACGAGATTTTTTCTGGCTATGAGGTCCTGTTTGTGATTGCCATATGGAGAATAGTAAGTCGGAGCTTGCGGCAAAGCAGCCAGATACGCCGCCTCGGCCACCGTTAAGTCATTGGCGGTTTTTCCAAAATACGCCTGGCTTGCTTCCTCAACTCCGTAAAGATTACCGCCGTACGGCGCTTCGTTTAAGTACGTGGTGAGTATAAGCTCTTTCGTGGCCACCCGCTCCAATCTCAGCGCCAATACCCACTCCTTTACCTTTCGTGATATGGTTTTTTCGGAAGTTAGAAAGGTGTTTTTTATCACCTGTTGAGTTATTGTGGACCCCCCCTGACTAAACTTCCCACTTTTCAAGTTGGCAAATACAGCTCGAACAATGGATTTTGGTTTTATGCCGCGATGCTGGTAAAATTCGGCATCTTCAATAGCCACTGTGGCATTTTTTATGTTTTTTGACATTTCTTCGTTAGGAACTACCGTCCTTTTGATGTTTTCGTGCACGCTGTACAGGAGTACTTTGCCTGTTCTGTCGTAAATCTTTGTTGACTCCGCCACCTTTCTCTGCTCAAAAGCGTTCAAATCGGGCAGCTCAAACGTTGTGGCCCACAAGACCAAGGAACCGAAAAACAAAGCGCCGAGCGCTAAAGAAATTATAACCACGTCCTTGACTATTCTTTTTTTAGCAGATGATAAATAAAACTTATTCATGTCAGAATAGATATTATCACGGAGTGGTCCAAGTTTCTATTACATAAAATTATTAACATGGAAACACGGCGCTTTTTATGGTAAATTACACAATATGGAAACAAATGTTGATGAATTTGATGTTAACGACCTGTTCGGCCGAGGCGTAGCAGAGTTTTTTGATCCCGATAATAAGTTCAAAGATAAATGCTTAAAAAAAGCGCGAGGCGAATACACTGAAGACATTATCATTAAAATTGGTGTGGATCCAAACCGTCCAGACATACACTTGGGCCACGCGGTTATTTTGCGAAAACTCAGAAAGTTTCAGGATTTGGGCTGCAAAGTGCTTTTCCTTATAGGCGATTACACCGCCCAAATAGGAGATCCGACCGGCAAGAGTAAGGTTAGGCCAGAAACCGAACAAAAAGAAGTTGACCGTAACGCAAAGACTTACATTGACCAAGTCGGAAAAATATTAAAAACAGACGAAAAAGTGTTCTCATGGATCAGAAATTCCGAGTGGTATTATGGCATTACCGACCTTGAGGCCAAACAAGTACCTTACATGCTTCTCAATACAACACTGGTCAATCCGAGATCGTTCGTTGGTAAAGCAATCTTATATGAAAAAACACGCATGCAAAAAACCCACCTCAAAAAGAAGGAGGTTTATTCCGTGACTTTAAAAGGACTGTTGTGGACATTAAAACACGTTTCCCTATCTCGCTTGATGCAAAGAGACATGTTCCAAGATAGATTGAAAAAACATGAAGAATTATTCGTTCACGAGCTTCTTTATCCAGTACTTCAAGGCATAGACTCTTACATGATATCCAGCATTTATGGAAACTGCGACATGGAAATAGGAGGGACAGACCAAACCTTCAACATGCTCCTTGGCAGAGACATAATGAAAATCAACAAAAAACCATCTCAGGCCGTAATGTCCATCAAAATACTTGAAGGGTTGGATGGTAAGGAAAAAATGAGCAAGAGTTTAAACAACTACGTCGCGATAACCGACAAACCGGAGGATATGTATGGAAAAATTATGTCTATTCCTGACTCTTCTATAATCAATTACTTCATTTTGTGCACTTACACCCCGGAGGCGGACATAAAAGATATAAAGAAAAACATGGAAAGCGGATCCGTCAGCCCGAAAAACATAAAAATGAGATTGGCGAAAGAAATAACAGCGATTTATTACGGTGAAGAAAAAGCCAAGGAAGCGGAAAGTTGTTTCAAAAACGTTTTTGAGATGGAACAAATACCGGAAAACATCCCCGAAATAACGGCCGAGAAAAACAGTTCGCTGGCGGATCTGCTGGTGGAATGCTCTTTGGTTAAATCAAAAGGCGAGTTCAGACGACTTATAAGCGAAGGCGCCATAACAAATATAGAAACCAAAGAGAAGTTGACTGATCCCAGTGTAAAAATAACAACCGACCACTGTTTAAGAGTAGGTAAAAAAAGATTTATAAGGATAAAATTAAAACACACACAACAATAGTGTCGCGCACTCCTACCGGCGTAACTGCTCACACTCTGAGGGGTATCATTCCCGCGAAGGCGGGAATCTAGGACATATTTGAATCTGGGTTCCCGCATTCGCGGGAATGACAGAAGAAAAAAAGTGTTACGTTTAGCAGATTACTTGACCTTGTAAGCAGATACCTACCAACTCTCTTCTGTCTCGTCGCTGTCCATATCAAAACCCTCCTCCTCAACGTCTTCTAGCTCACTCAATTCCTCTTCACCTAAAGGAACATTCGTCATGATAGTTTGAGTAAATTTATAATTAATTTCGCGCGTAAACGCCGTTGCGCCCAGCACGAATGAAATATTATTATCAGATATATATTTTTTTGCAAATTTTTACCAAGAAAAACTGTGGATAACGAAACCTGTGGCAAACCATGGTTAATACTTCTATATCGTGAATTACGAAACTCGTCGAAGGCAGGGCTTTTGCGGAACATTGCGGAAGCCGACGGGCTGAGCATAGGGATTTTTTAGCAAAAAAATACCCGTGTTCCGCAAAAGCCCTGCCGAGAAAAGAGTTTCGTAATTCAAAGTCTATAGGACTTCCGCAGTTGGATGCAGTTCGAGGCGCAAGCGAGGATTGCGACCAAAATGTATGCTTATACATTGCGGGAGCAAACGGAGCTTGCAGAGAAGAAATGCGCCGACTGCGTAAGTACTATTCTATACGGCCATACGAGGAATCGTGAGCAAGACAAGTAAGCCCCACGCTAATGGCATCATACTCATCATCTTCCGCGATTTTGTCTTCCATCACCAAAAGCCGCTTAACCATGGCCGTCATTTGCGCCTTCCCACTTCTGCCGTGGCTAGTAACGGCAATCTTTACCTGTAAGGGAGTGTATTCCAAAACCCGAAGTCCGGCGGCCGCGCAGCTCACTACAATTACCCCCCTAGCCTCAGATACCCTCATGGCGGTTTTCTGGTTATTGTTAAAAAAAAGTGTTTCTATAGCTAAAATTTCCGGGTTATAAACATCAATAATCCTCTTCACCTCCTCTCCGATTGACACAAGTCGTTTGTGAAATTCTTGTTTGGACGGGGTTTTAAAACAGCCGGAGTACAGCAATACGTTTTCATTTTTTCTTTTTTCCAATACCGCTATTCCAACTTTTTCATAACCCGGATCTATGGCGATTATTCTCATATAAAATTAAAATACTTGAATGTGTCGCAACAACTCTCTTGTTCACATCTAGCTAGTGCCGTTACAAGTTAAAACGTACTATACTTTGAATTACAAAACTCGTCGAAGGCAGAGCTTTTGCGAAAATCTCCAACGAAATAGGGAGCACCCCATCGCCTCGGAAACCTCGGCACTTCCCCTCTAAAGAGGGGAAGAGGAGGGCACACATTGTCTTACGCAATGTTCCGCTAAAGTCCGGCCAAGATAAAGAGTTTTGTAATTCATGATACTATAGCATGTTGTGAATTTATGGCTTTCAGATTGATGAAAATCCATGGTGTATGCAGAGGAAATTAATTTGTAACGGTAATAGTTTACCTTATGTCCTTAATGCGCACATTAAAATCCGACTCCAAGTAATTTATTATTGAATCTTTTTTTATATACATTTGGTTTTTTTGGGATGAATCTGTCTTAATATACATAATTCCTCCTTTGTAATCTATTTTTTCCTTTTGCAGAATCACCCCCGCGCATTTTTGTGCAGCTTGCACCATAGCTTCTTTGGCGGCAATATCGGCCATGCCTAGAGTTTTGAACTTATCCAAAAACGTTGAGATGTTGAACATTGCATTAAAGGTTTTATATTAGGACTTACGAATTTTACCTTTTTCAAACCACTCTCTATCTGTCATTCCCGCTTTTTTCTGTCATTCCCGCGAAGGCGGGAATCTAGGGGTCTATCTGCGTACTCTGGATTCCCACCTTCGTGGGAATGACATCAAACATGTAAGTCCTATTCCATTAGAAATTTCTTCTCCCTCTACCTCTTCCTTTAACAAGCTAATGAGGCTAAGGAAGCTAGCGAAGCTTCTTATCCTCCCCATTCGTGTGCGCTTTTTGTTAAGCGGTATCTACTATCAACGATTCATCGGCATTACCAAATACATAAAAGACCTGTCGTTCACACCTTTTACCACCATGGGTTTTGATTTGTCGTTAAACTGCAAGGAAATACTGTCTGAGTTTATTGATTGGAAACAGTCAGCTATGTATTTGTAATTGAAGTTTACATCCTGATCTTCACCGCTAAGAGCGCCGTCAAGCGCGGTGACATTCTCCCCCACATCGGAATTACATGTCGTCAAACTCAATATTCTATCGCCCGGTTTAATGTTTATATTAATTTGATTGAATTTATCTGAGAAAACATTCGCCAGTTTTAAGGAATTAACAAAGTCATATTTCAACACAACAGCTTCTGTTTTGTACTCTTTTGGAATTATTTGCTTATAATCCGGAAAGTTGCCCTCCACAATTCGCGATGTTAAATATATTTCTTCAAAAGCAAAGGAAATTTGATTTTTGTTGAAGCTGACACTGGCGTCATCGTCAATTTCATCCAAAACTCTGATAATTTCCAAAACATTTTTAAAAGGTATCATTAAATTCACTGGTTCGGTTATTTTTTTCACCTTGACTCTCTTTTCCGCCAATCTGAAAGAGTCGGTGGCGACAAATATCAAAACATCATCTTCGGAATAAATATAAACACTTGAAAGCTCCGGCTTCATACTGGACACCGCAGCGCTGTACCAAACAGACCTCATACCATTAACAAAATCTTTGGCGTTTATCTTCAAATTAACACCACCCTCTACAAGCGGGATGTTTGGAAAATCCTCATGAGGAAAGCATTTAATCAAAGCGGAGCAATCCTTGGAGGAGATTTTTAAATTCTCTCCCTCGGTCTCCAAAACAATACTCTTGGCCCTGCTTAGGTTATTGATATAACTTCCCACAACCGAACCGGGTACGGCAACAACGCCTCCTTTAGACACTTTTACAGGCAAGGATACTCTTATACCAAGATCAAGATTAGTAGATTTTAATGTTAAAACCCCGTCTTCTGCCTCAAAAAGAATGCATTTCAAAACAGGCAGGGTTGGGTGCTTCATGCTTGTTTTCTCACATTTGGAAATCGCTTGTATTAACTTTTCCCCCACGCATTCAATTTTCATAATTAATTTATATATAAATATTTATTAGTTTTATTATTATGGATGTGGATATGTGTATAAGTGCTGAGTTGTTATATACTATCTTGTTTTTTTCTGATTTTAATTGTGGATATTTTGTATTTTAGTTTGGCGTTTTGTTGATAAATTCAAACCACTATTTACATGACTCGGTTTATAAACAATTTGTTAGTATCTTTTCCACAACCATTCCACCGTTTGTCATTCCCGCGAAAGCGGGAATCCAGGGTTCTGTCCGTATACTCTAGATTCCCGCTTTCGCGGGAATGACAGCTATAGGTGTACACACCTCATCATATTACAGCATTGATCTTATTTGAGTTATGTCTTCCATAAGCGATGTGTCGTTCTTTAGGCCGTCTTTAATCTTCTCACAAGAGTGGATAACGGTGGTGTGGTCTCGTCCCCCGAGTTTCTGGCCGATTGATGGATAAGAGACGTTGCAGTCTTCGCGCAGTATATACATAGCTATTTGGCGCGGCCTCACCACTTCCTTTCTTCTTGTTTTGTTGTATATGACATCTTCTTCAATGTTGTAATAGTTTGCCACCACTTTGATGATATCATTCGCGGAAACCGTTTTTTTTGGCTTCACACTTGCTTTTATTATGTTTTTTATTTCCATGACCGAGAGGTCCTTCCCTTTTACTTGCGACTGACAGATGACAGCATTCAATATTCCTTCAAGTTCCCTTATATTACTTTCCAGTTCGGAAGCCAACAAGTGAATTATATCCTCTTCCAAATGAAAATTGTTTTGACGGGCCTTTGTCTTCAAGATGGCAGCCCTGGACTCATGGTCTGGGGCGGGGATATCCACTATCATACCCTGGCTGAATCGCGACTTCAGGCGGTCTTCAAGGTTAGGTATGAAGTTGGGATGTTTGTCGGATGAAAAGACGATTTGTTTATTGTCTTCGTATAGGTTGTTGAATAAATGGAACAATTCTTCCTGACTTTTTTCTTTATTGGAAAGAAACTGAATATCGTCCATTATTAACACGTCGTATTTCTTATATTTATCCTTAAACTGGTTGATTTTGTTTGTTTGCATTGAACCGACATAATCAACAACGTATTTTTCTGATGTGACATAGTGTACTTTTTTGGAGGGATAGTGATTTTTGATGTAATTCCCAATGGATTGTATGAGGTGAGTTTTGCCATGGCCGGTATTTCCGTAAATAAACAAAGGGTTGTAAGCGGTACCCGGCTTTTTTATGACAGCTTGGGCCGCCGCGTAGGCAATTTCATTGAATGGCCCTATTACAAAAGAGTCAAAAGTGTAGCGTTGGTTCAGGTTATCTTCTTTGTTTATGTAATGCTCGCTAAGCGGCAGTTCATTGTTAAAGGCGGCAAGCTTTTTAAGGCCCTCATCCTTCTTTTTAAGCTCTTTTGTCACTATATACTCAACAGATCTAATATTTTCACCGAAATCTCTCAACGCTTTCAGTATGGGTTTATGAAATTTGTTGGTTAGCCAGTCTTTGACAAAGGCATTGGGGACACTAAGATACACCACACCGTCCTCTTGCTTGATGATACAAGTATCTTTGAGCCATGTGGTAAAGTTCGCTTTTGACATACCAAGCTCCATCTCCACAAGAACCCTGTCCCATAATTTTTTGTCTTCAACCATTTTTTAATTGGATTAACATGTTTTAGTATTTTTTATTATATACTCTTCTTTAAATCGGCAAACTTGTGAAAAGTTTATAAACATGTTGATAATCTGGGGAAAAGTCACTACTGTCCCACTAAAATTTTCGTAAATTAGAAAAACCCCTTCGGGTAAGCCATAATATGTCTGTCGGACAAATTAAAGGCTTAATCTCCCGCAAGGGATTTTTCGTATGTATTACTCTAGCACA